>Ga0209042_1000013_pt1 | contig 285116 bp, 285 predicted proteins | sample SaaInlV_200m_DNA_6_FD_184649 | JGI IMG/M metagenome (GOLD analysis project Ga0209042, IMG submission 184649) | Marine microbial communities from expanding oxygen minimum zones in the Saanich Inlet - SI037_S2LV_200m_DNA (SPAdes) (version 2) | ecosystem: Environmental > Aquatic > Marine >... | reverse complement strand
GCACATCCGCTTCTCGCAGTTTTGTGATAATTTGTTCAGTTGAATAACGTCTCTTTCTTGGCATTTTCTGCCTCCTTTGGCCTGATCTGTAACATTGTACTTGGATCAGGTTTGGGGGGGCAGGTCACACCCGAGTCGGTAAAATAAAGCAGAACGCCTTCTCCATATATCGTTTCATGACCACTCATCTTAATTTCACCAGAAATACAATAAATCCCAGGGTGTAATATGACTGTCCCGTTCATATCGCCCCCATTCCAATTTCCTGGAAAATAATCATTCCCAGATTTTGTCCCCGCAGAATTGCACTCCGGTTCCGGTAATCCAGCAAGCGGATCATCGATCGGTGTATTATGGTTGAACCCAGTAAGAATAGGTATCGGCGAGGTCATCGAAGAACCTGCATAATCACAGGTGCCAACGCTAGTAATCGGTCCGCCTGATATGATTCCATAACCATTATTAGGCTCATCCATCGCACAACATCCCCCTGGCCCTTCATCCGAATTCAGAAAGATCCCCCCTCCCGTGGTAACGATTCCACCGCTATTCCCACCACCCGTGAATTCAAGGTTATGGCCCCCAGAAGCATTACAATTTCCAGTGGTCACCAAAGCATGATTTGTTAATATCGAGGTTAAGGCCGCATTAAAGAGTTGGATTCTCGCAACAGCCTCAACAGTTACTTTTGTCTCCCCACTATAGAAAAACTGGATCAGTGAGGTTTCTGATTCTGTTGTGATAAAAACTTGAACGTAATTATCATCTGCGGCATAAAACCCAGAAATAGGGGGAGAATAAATAGTTACCGTGTTGGTAACCCCATCATTATTAAATTCATTTTCAGCTGCTCGGTCAAGACCTCTTTGCAGCCAATCATACCCCTCAACTTTCGCCAAAGCAGAAGTCATCACCGCCTGATCAGCGGCATTTTGAGCTCGTCTTCTATCTAAATAGATTCGTCCCCCATCTATAGATAGCGCAGTAAATCCAAGGAGCGCCACCATTCCAATCGCAATGATATATATTGCTTGTCCAAATTCCGATTTATTAACATCTTTCATGGGCCACCTCAATAGATTTCTTTTTGTTCATTTCTACCAATAACTAAGAAATCTACAGTTATTCATACCAATAATAGTCTTACATTTCCTGATGACTGATCCTGTTTGTATCTTTGCAACCAATAATGATAAACCAATCAATATTTTACATAATAATTATAATACGTACTCCATTATATTGTTATATCAATTATATTTCTATTTTCCTCAATTTTAGTTTGCAGTTTAGTAAGAATTGGCACAATTTCAAACTATTTATTTTCACAATCCCGGAATATCAAAATATTCAACCACGATCATCGATAAATAAAGTAAAAATACCGCAATACTATTCGTGATGATATGGATCGCAATTGTGATCCACAAGGTTTTGGTTTTCTCGTACACATAAGCCATCGCAATTCCCATGATGAAGCTCGAAACCAATACCCCGATCGAATCAAAATGAGCCAATCCAAAGAACACCGAACTTGCAATGATACTCGCCCACATCCCCCATCTCTGCCTAAACCAATCATGGAGCAGCCCTCTAAAATATAGTTCTTCTGAGATCGGCGCCAATATACCCACGCCGATGAACATCACCAAAAATCCCCCCCAGGTCAATCCCCCTGCTGAGAGAAGATTTTCCCGCTGGATTAAGCTGTCCACCCCCCCCTCGATAGCCATCTGCACCAATAACCCAATTGCACTGCGGATCGGCATCAATGCAACCGCCAGCACGCCTGCCAGTAGGATATATTCCCACTTCCAAACCACTGGTTTAATCCCTAGCTGCTTCCAAGAGATCTTATTGCGTCGGATGCCCAAAATATAAGCAGACCCACCCACAAATAGCAAATTGAAGATTATCGATAAGGTAGTTAATCCGAGCGTAATTTCATCAAAAAGAGGGCCAACCAAAATTCCTGCCAGTAAAAAAAGACCAAATCCACCCAACAAATAAAGGACTAAATCCGCCCCCGTTCCTTTTTCCAATGTCTCACTTTCTTCAAGAAGTTTTTCGGGGTTAATTTCGCTCATCAGAAATGGATCTCCTCCCCATCTTGAGGAATGATTAGTTGCCCTGCTGGGATACCATTGTTTTCCGCGTGATTTGCCAAACCTACCCGATCAATTTTTCCATGATCCAGCGTGTCCATATGAATCGCGATCACCTTCGCCTCCGGTGCAGCTTGGCACACCAATACCGTTTGGGCGTCATCCATCACGATCGGCTCACTCCCCTCAAACCTCGCCCCACTCGAATGCGTAATGATGATCTCCGGAGAATATTTTTTAACCGCTTCTTCTACATCTGCTGTCCAGATCGTATCTCCACACCAATAAACGGTCGGTTCACCTTCCGCCTTAAAAATATAACCCGACACCTTTCCCATTCTTTCCCCCCACTCACCCGTGCCGTGCTGTCCATCCACCCGAATGATCTCAATATTCCCGATATGCACCGAATCAGAAATTGGATGCACATCCAGAAAATCGAAGGCTTCCACTCGTAATTCATCCCCACCCTGGCAGTAGATCGGCAATTCTTTGTCCAACATCTTTTGCGCCATCATATCAAAATGGTCCACATGCAAATGCGATAGCAAAACCACATCAACACCCTCAATCACTTCCTGGGGAAGTATTGGGAGATCTACCAAGGGGTTTTCGGAAATTCCGGCAAAGGATTCAACAGAAAATTTTGGGCCTAAAAAAGGATCGGTTAAGATCATTTTATCGTCATAATCGATCCGCATCGTGGCATTTCGAATCAGCTGAATTTTCAAAATATCTCCAATTTCAAACGTCAATAAGCGCTTAATCTATCTTAAATCTTAGTATATCATGTTGAATTTTTGGGATATATCTGAATTAAAACTAGTGCACGAATTGTTGAGCCAGCAATCTTCCCAGCCCGATCGCCACCAATCCCAACACAATATGAACCGCAATATTCGCCAAACCCCACATATTGCTGCCATCCTGGAATAGGGAAAAGGAATCATTCGCAAAAGTAGAAAATGTTGTAAATGCCCCTAATCCCCCCACAAAAATAAATGATTTCGCATCCACGCTGAAAAATTCAGACCTCTCCCCCAATACAGAAAGGAATCCGAATACAAATGAGCCGATCAGATTGACCAACAGGGTACCCGAAGGCATCTCTACGCCTTTGGCGATCCACTGAACAGAACCTGACACCATAAAGCGTAAAATTGCCCCAAAGAATCCTCCCAATCCGATCCACAAAATTTGTCCCAAAACATCCCTCTTACTTACAAATTTTCAATTTACAAAGCCCAATAGTACCAGAATAAAAATATTCTTCAAGTTAAAAATCCAAACAAAAATGTCCTGGTCGTTTGACCAGGACAAATGTCATCATTTCAATAATTCGATACAGCGATCCAACCTTTCTAAAGTGCTTTCCTTCCCTAATGCAAAAGCTGATTCATATAAAGGGGGAGAAACGGGTTGGCCGGTAACTGCATAGCGCATCAAGCCCAAGAATGGACCCGCTTTCTCATTATCCGTCACCTTTTCCCCCAATGCACTCAATCCCGCACTCAACGTCTCCACCGAAAATTCCGCCAGCCCAGCAATCAAATCCCTTGCCTTCATTATCGCATTTAGCGGATCAGCGATCTTTTTATGAGCCAACTTTTCTGCTTCTGGGGCAAAAACCTCATCCTTAGATAAGAATTGAAGCATCTCCTCCCCATCGGTCAATCGTTTAAGTCGCACCTTCATTGCAGGCACAATCGCCAATAAGGCCTCATCTGTCACCTCAAGGCCTTCGGCATCTAAATAAGGTTTTAGGGCTTTTGCTAGGTCGGCATCACTCATTTCCTGGATATATTTACTATTTAACCAATCCAATTTTGAATATGGAAGTTGTGACGGAGCTGGATTAATATCTTCAAGGTTAAACTTCGGAATAGCCTCTTCCATCGTGAACTTTTCCTGGTCCTCCCCAAAATTCCATCCCACATTAGCCAGAAAATTCACCACTGCTTCTGGCAGCATCCCCGCCTTTTCAAATTCATCCACTCGCACCAATACCTCAGTCCCACTATCATCAAATCCTTGGGACCGTTTGCTCAATTTCCCCTTACCGCTCGGGTTCATCACCAATGGCAAATGAGCATAATCAGGCATATCCCATCCAAAAGCCTGATACAGATGGATATGCAATGGCGCCGTATTGATCCACTCGTCTGCCCGCATGATATGCGTGATTTCCATAAAATGGTCATCGATCACATTCGCCAAATGATAAGTGGGCAGCCCATCCGATTTCAATAACACCGCATCATTAATTTGCTTATTTTCGTAGGGTATTTCCCCCCGAATCATGTCTTTGACAACCGTCGTGCCATCCATCGGCATTTTAAAACGAATCACAAATCCGTCGGTTTCATTTTCTCGTTTTTTTATCTCTTCTTCGGTCAGAATTCTACATCGGCGGTCATACCCCAGAGGCAGTTTTTTCTCAGTTTGTTCCTTCCGCATTTCATCCAATTCCTCAGCGGAACAAAAACATTTATAGGCATGCCCCATATCTAGCAGCCTATTTGCCCATGTCAAATATAGAGAAGAACGCATCGTTTGGACATAGGGCCCAAAACTGCCTCCCTTATCCGGTCCCTCATCCCAATCGATGCCCAGCCAAGTCAATCCATCTTTAATCGCCTCAACCGCCCCCTCCACATAGCGTTTTTGATCCGTATCTTCAATTCTCAAAATAAACTTGCCGCCATGTTTGCGTGCAAACATCCAATTAAATAAGGCTGTGCGGGCACCGCCAATATGCAAATATCCTGTGGGGCTTGGGGCAAAACGAACTCGGACTGTCATTCATATTCTCCAAATGGGTTTTTAGGTTCTAAGACCCCATTTTACCATTAGACCCTTCTGCTGCTTCCTATCTAAAAAACCCAATTTTCCTCGAAAACACCCCAACAAATCTCAATAAATATCGAGTATTAATTTCTTTTTTTAGTAGTTTTTATGTACAATAAGAATACACACTTTTTAAGTGACCTTATTCACGAACAAAATTTCCATTCGTTCACCTTCTCTGCTGTCACAATCCTCCTCATCACCCTCTTTGGAAGTATTTTTTTTAGGGGATTATCTTTGGGAAAAGATAGGAGGAATACGATGCGCACTTGGATTTTTCCAACAAAGTGTTTTATTTTAATTATTATCATGGGGACACTTCTCCTCGGCTGCAATATGCCCGAGGATGCGACTGGCATTTATGTATGGCTTGACGTCCCCCTCAACGGTCTTACCATTCCGGTGAACCAAGAAGTCAACATTGAAGGACATGCCTCATCAGAATCGGGCATTTCAAAAATTGAAGTTTTGATCGAGGGTGCAATTATTCAAGTTTTCGATGATCCAACGATCAACGGAGATTTAGCCCAATTTTCCACCACCTGGACACCCCCCGGAATCGGCGAATTTAATATCCAGAGTATTGCTTACTCAGCGGATGGTGAAGCCAGCCTGCCAGATAACTCAGTCGTGCATGTGGGTGACGAACCCCTTGATCCCAGCCCCACACCAGTTATTACCGAAGTCACCCCTACTGAAGTCATTACACCCACCCTCACCCCAACGGTTACACCCGTTGTTCTCGAACCTGTTGTCAATTTTTACGCAGAACCTGCCAGTATCTCTGCAGGTTTTTGTTCCACCATATATTGGCATGTTGAAAATGTCGAATCGGTCATCTTGGGCGGCTCAACCCAAGCCTTTGATGGTTTTTATGAAGACTGTTTATGCAGCACTCAATCCTACCCGCTAACAGTAAACCATTTAGATGGCAGTCAAGAAATCGTATATATGACGATCGAGGTAACCGGCATTTGCGCCACCCCCACCCCACCGCCTGATAACACGGCTCCCCCAGTGCCAACACAGTATAGCCCTACCAATGGCTATAATTACCCTTCTGTTGCTTCATTTGTGACCTTAGACTGGGAATCTGTTTCAGATCCTAGCGGTATTGGTGAATATCAAATCGAAATACAGAAGCACCCCGGGGACAATAATTGGACACCGGTTTCATTCAGTCCGATTGTTGGTATAGCAGGAAGCGAAACAACAATTTCTGTAGATAGTGCTATATATCGTTGGCGGGTAAGAGCTATTGACGGAGTTGGAAATATGGGGACATGGTCTGGTTGGTTTACGTTCACGGTACCTTTAAGTTAGGAGGGATCATAATGGATAAGAAAAGAAAAATTCGTAATTATTTGCTGGCATTCATCGTATTTTTATTGCTGGCCGCTCTGATCTTCTTTGGGTTCCGTTTCATATCATTATGGCGGCAGTCAAACGCACCGTTACCGATGGTACTCATTCATCGACCCTATAATAATCAAGAAGTTTCTTTGGAAGATGGCATCGCCATCCACTCAACAGCCCGCGCTGAAGACGGAATTTCCAGGATGGAATTATGGGTGGATGGGAAATTCATTACTTCCCAAGAAGCCCCAGAGTCCGGACCAATATCCCCCCTAATTTTACATAGCAACTGGTTGCCAAAAGGGGAAGGCACACATGAGATCATCGTCCGTGCCTATGATGAAAAAAATAATCAAGGGATTGGAAGCATTCTCATAACCGTGCTTAGCACAGATGAACTTCCAGAAGTAGCTTACAACCCCTTCGAGGAGGAAGTCGAATCATCCGATACCGAAGACGCCGGGGAGGAATCTAGCGAAGAGACTCCCCCTGCTTCAGATGGTTCTCCTCCACCAAGTGGCGGCGGAGACGGCCATGCCGAAGTCCCAGCCGAAGAAGGATCCCCACCCACCGATGATGCACCTCCTCCATACCTACAATTAGCAGATTTCACCTTAATGAGTATTTTTGACTTCGCACCTATCGGGGAAGAGGGAGATCAAGATCCTCTTTCCACCAATAACATGCTCGAGCTCGAAACCCTCAGCCTGACAACCGATGGTGTCTATGAAGGTGTCCATTGTTATATCGGTCTAGGGGAAAACTCCCCTCGATGGTATCCCGACACCGATTTCGATCAATCTACCGACGAAAACTTCTCCATGATCGAGCCGGGCCGGTGGGATGTCGCCGACAGCGTCTCCTACCAAATATATTGGGATGTTTCCCAACCTGCCCCATTCACAGTCTCCTGTGTCGCCCACACCAATGGTGGTACAGAAGCAATATCCCTCGGTCTGGTCGAAGTAATTATCCAACCCAGCGAATTTGATGGCATCACCCGCAGTATAAGCGCCTCTGATGAAGGAAGTTTTGAACTTGCCTATCGGATCACACAGGGCAGCCTCACCACCAAAGATGAAGATGAGTCGATCCCAATACCTTATAACCTACGCATCAACGACCGCCGCCAGGAACTAGAATGGGATTGGGACCCGGGAGAGGAAGGGGAAAGTGCCGGCGTGGTTGGATTCCTAATCTTCGTCAATGACAATCTCGTCTTCACCATCAGCGGCAGAGAAGTCAGAGCAGTTCGACTACCCTATGTTTGGTTCTCACCACCTTGTCGCGCTGGCTACGATCTCACTGTCCGGGCCTATAAATCCCCGTACCCAGACAATGACTATTCAGTATCCTCTGAAATCATTTCAATCCCCGACCCTTCCGATCCCGCCCGAACCGACTGTCAACCGGAGTTCATCGTAGAATTCCACACCCTCACCACCGGGGAATTTAGTGGCGATGGACGCCCCAACAACTGGGCCGGTCTAGTGGGACCTGTATCTGGATATTTCTTTGCAAATGACCAAGATGTCAATTTTCAGGGCGTGGATATGCAGCCAAACCGATCTTTCGACCTACCCGACCTGATCTACGAAACAACCGGCACGATGGCTTCCTTTATCCTAGAGCCGGTGCCCGGCGAAAATGTCCGAGTGGGATTCGATCTAGCAATCTATAGAGGTTGGGATGGATTTGACGATTTCTGTACAACCGCCCTCTATCATGACTACAGTTTCAATCAACTTATGGAATATGGCTATTTCGAAGAAACACTATATTCCCATGAGGATGAGGGACGCAAATGCCAGATCACCTACACCATCCGCCCGCTTGGGGGGTCAGCCTTCGGCACGGGAAACCCAGACTTTATTCCGCTCCCTTGGCTCGATGTGGTAGATATGAAGCTCGAAAGTATGGAAGCAAACCTCATTGTTGAAGTGAGGAATACAGGAAGTGCCGCTTGGGTGAATCAAGATTTGAGGATCCACTTCGATAACCGAGAGAGTTCTTGGCAGGCCGATCACATTGAACAAGATTTGGTTCTTGAAGTCGGAGAGTCCAAGGAGATATTGACCACCATAAGAGGTCTCAACTTCTCTCAAATTTGTGTAACCCTTGATCCAGACAATTCTGTTTTGGAACTATACGAAAGTACTGGTGCCCTTTATCACGCCACCACACCCTATTGTCCGCAAAGACCCGACCTCCGCATCACTGACGCAGTATATGATTTTGAAACGAACAATTTACGGGTCCACATTTGGAATACCGGGGAAAACACCGGCTCTTTCGGATCAAGTGATTTTGACGTGCGGGACCTCATGATAAAAATTGACTCAAGCACCACATCCGATGAATATAGGGTCGGACCAGATTTCTTTGGTGAAACCGAGATCCGCCGTGGTGGCGACATGTGGTTTGAAATCCCCGTAAACGCCGCCGCTCGCACTTGGATGGACGAAGGCTATACCGTCATCATCGATCCAGAGGATTGGGTCTATGAGACCAACGAAGATAATAATGAACTTGAAATCCGCGGTGGAGAAACCGTGCGTGTGGTTTGGAGCGGCATGCATCTAAAATGGTATCCCACCAATGCCTTACAGGAATGCACCAATTATGGTCGTTGGAACTCAAACTCAGTGGATGTAAATGTAAGTGTGAATGCAAGCTCAGCTTACAGCGATCAACGCATCACTTCCTGGAGTTGGGACGGCAGAGTTAACGAATCCGATCTTTATCTCCCAGCAGAAATGCACTCCCGCTATAGTTGGGATTCAAATGCCCGTGTCGCCGAATTCTTCATCAGGGGAGAAGAAGACATCGTCATCTCGGTCAATGGAGAACAAGGCACCCACAGTATGGGGTCCTCAACCGGCACCTTTTCCTCAGATGTCAATTGGCTAGCCATCAATCACATAACTCCCGCTGGCTCATGTTTAGCAAGAAATTCGGACGGGTATTTATTACGTGGCATACCGATCAGCGTCTCCCCCACTTACCATAGGTTTTCTGGTTGCATGAACTCCTGGGTTGTATATATTAACGTCTGCACCATCGCAGATTAATCTTAAATCGTATTATAGAAAAAGAGACGGACCAAAGTCTGTCTCTTTTTCTATCTAAATTATTGTCCTACTCTGCGCTCACATCCACCAACACAGCTCGCACCATTCTGCGCAAGAAATATTCACCGCTAATGGGGTTGAAATACTCGCAAGTCACCATAGTCACCCAGTCATATTCTTCGTGTCGAAAAACTTTATCCACACCAGTTGGCCAATCTAACTGACTCTCACGCACTTCGTAGGTGTATGTCAATCCCCCCCACTCTTCGTAATTACCTTCCAAGATTATATGAACTATCAAATATTAGTAAAATTAATATTGAGATTTCAACCACCGATATTGCCAGATAAACAAGTTTTCATTTCTTGAAAACCGATTTTCTCCAAAATCAATTATTTGGTTTTCTGAAAACAATATTTCCAAGGATTCGTTAATTTGCTCAATAGTTGAAAATTCTTTATAATTTCTTAATTCACATCTAATTAGTAAGTCTTCTGACGTCCAAATCCCTCCCCTCTCAATTATGAAATTTAATAATTTCCAACAAGGTAATTTTCCAAGCCTATTTAACGTGGCTTGAGTATCATTCATTAAATATACGCCCCATTGGGATTGAAATATTTTTAATTGTTCGGAAATTTTTACTGGATCGGTAGACACTGAATACATTGTAGATCCATATAATGTGCTATTTTTTCCGTAAACCGGAACAGTTGTATGGGCAGTCCAAGATGAAATAATTACTTTTCTGTTTATTATTAGGAATCTTATCCTTGGAGAATATTCGACATAGCCAGGTTCAAAACCCATAACTTCCAAAAATTCTTTTTTTCCCTCATTTGCATGTCCACAAAGTAAATACATTCCATTTTGTTGCAATAATTTCTTTGCTCTATCATTATAATTAGTTACATTTCTCTGATTAACTATCGCTATATTTGAACCCTCTTCATTTGCAAGTTTTTTTTCGACCCCTTCAATTAATTTTCTGTACAGGGGTACATTTTCCCCAAAAGAAGCCAACCAACAAATTTCCCATAAATTTTCGTATTCCAATACCTTTTCTACTTCTTCAAGATATGCATTGCGTACATTTTTTTGGGTATAACCAATAATTTCATTTGAATTTACTTCTTGAGTAGAGTTTACAAATCCAGTCGATACCCTAAACCTCTTAATAAAATAAATTCTAGCAATCCAGCCCAATTCAACAATAATAGCTATCAGTGAACCAAAAAAAGGAATCAATACAACCTGATAGGGATTAGAGATATTTATGGGAATCAGAGAGGCAACATTGGAAACCGATCTAGTTATCGAATCCGAATCTTGCAGAGCAAGGAAAATAACCAACCCTGCTGACAATACAATTCCAGTCATTAATGTGCGATGAATATTAACAGAAGATAGTAATGTTAATATTCTAATCAAACCAACCATTATCATTCCCAAAATAGCTAGTTCAAGAGAATTCAAATTAACAGACGAAGTTCTCCCCGGAATTAAAGGAATTGCAAATCCATATAGAATAAAAAAGCCTACAATTGAATATAACAATATAATTACGCTAAGAGAATCAAAAGATATTCTAAATTTTTCTAACATCTTCTGTGGATGACGTATTTGGCGAATTATTGGATATTGAAAATGAACCATCCACTTACCAAAAAAAGAATAAAGCGTTATTGATGTGAGGATTGTAATAATTGCATTTCGGGTTAGGGTTAAATAATCCATTATATTTATTTTTGAAATTCCTTTATTTTTTCTTTTTCTGTTCTGTAGATTGCCAACTATATTTCCACGATATCCCTTCAATTAGAAAAGATGGCGACAATACTGTAATTATCCCCAAAAATAACATTTCATAGACAAATAACTTGACCAATTCCCCCCCACTATTAGAAAAACCAAGAACTACAAAAAATAAAAAAAGACTAGATATTCCAATAGTACTTAGATGAACTGTATGGATCCTGAATCCCTTTATTGAAATTAAATTATTTATGGGCAAAACAATCAGCCAAAAAAGCAAAGTTCCTACCCCAATAGCAACAAAAACATCTAAGAGTGTATGGGATTCTCCATAAATTCTAGCAAAACATACCATAATCAGCAAAAATAAGTTTATCGAAAAAATCGATATTCTTACAATTTTTGGATATCGATTTTTTGCTCTTCGTTCAAAAACCATCCAATTAACTAGCCAAAATAATCCTATTTGCCTCATAACAAATCCCGATGGCATGCTTGTTGGAGCGCCCTCATGATTATTCGAAATAATACCCCTTATAAATTTTGTAACAAACGGTTCTTGAAGTCTTGATAATGGTCGTTGTACGGAAAAAGCAGGTTTAATCAAATTATCTCCAATTAAGAGCATAATCCCAAGAATTACAAAGGGTAAAAAAATAGCAATTATTCTTGACCATTTTTCATTTCCTTTTACAATTCTTGCTGAGAAAAATATCAAAACGGAGCAGATAATGGCTGTGAAGAGATGTATTATGAGCGGGTCAAATATAACTGATCCATACAAATTATCTAATGTGGGGCTTTGAATGGCCTTTATTAGGGGGTCAATAAAATTTCCACCAAATACAGATAAAATAATCGTTAAAAAAATGCTAGTTAAAATAGAAATATTAAAAAGTTGGAATGGAACTGCAGGGAAACAAAGAAAAGGACCCAAAATAGCTAGGACTAGCTTTGAGTTTACTAATTTAAACACAGGTTTATCGTCAATGTAATTTTCAAATACAAAATTTTGTAAAGATTTTATTTTCATTGCCCACATATCCTTATTTATTTAGCTCTCTAAATAATAGGGTTGATTTATTTATATGTCAAGTCATGTATTCTTTCAAAACAGAGCACGTCTCCCCCACTTACCGCACATTCTCCGGCTGCGTGAACCCCTGGGTCGTTTATATCAACGTCTGTACGATCGCTGATTGATTTCCATTAACCAAATATACAGACCCCAAGAATTGCGGAGTCTGTATTAATTTAAATGATTTAAAAATAAGAAAATTTATTTTTGAGCCGCTTCTGCTATCCCCACAAACTCTTCAGCCTTTAAACTCGCTCCACCCACCAACGCCCCATCAATATCTGACATCCCAAAATATTCCTTCGCATTATTGGCCTTAACTGATCCCCCGTATAAAATCCGAATTTTATTCCCCACATGTGCCCCATAAATTCCTGACAAGATTGGCCGCACAACGTTTCGGATCACTCGATTGGCCCCTTCTGCTGTCGCAGAGCGCCCTGTCCCGATCGCCCAGATCGGTTCATAAGCCACCACCAACTTACTCCCATCAAAAATATTTGCACCTACCAAGCTTGCTCTCAATTGGGTCGAAATCACATCCGCAGCCTTCCCCGCCTCATTATCGGCCAAGTTTTCACCCACACATAAGATCGGAATGAGATCATGAGCCAATGCGGCTTTGATCTTTTTATTCACGATCTGGTTGCTCTCCCCAAAATATTCTCTTCTCTCGGAATGCCCCAAGATCACATATTCACAAAGGTCTTTGAGCATCGTCGGGGAAATTTCCCCAGTATACGCGCCCTCTGTCTCATAAAACATATTCTGAGCACCCAATTTTATGCTGCTAGCATTCAATAACCTTGCCGCAGAAGATAATGCAATAAAGGGTGGACAAATTAATTTTTCCACACCGCCTACTTTTTCTAAACCCGGCATCATAGCATTGATCAATTCGATCGCTTCAGATTCGGTTTTATTTAATTTCCAATTACCTGCAACTAAGGGGGTTCTCATAAAAGCTAATCCAAGGACTCGATATATACCGAATCGACGATCCCTACGATCAAAGAGATCACACAACCTTGCGGGTTATCCATCACCTGTCTGGCCCCATTTCCCTCTCGATTAACCAGCACAGTATCCCCCACTCCAGCTTGTGTATTATCCAGCGCAACAAAATCACCCTCAATTTTTTCACCGGGTAGCATCAACGGTTGAACCACCAATAACCGCCGGTTCTTAAAATCAGCATGACTAATTGTCGTAACGATCGTGCCCGTAACTTTACCTAATATCATATTTGCCTAAGTGTACTTAACATGCCCTTCTTTGAGCGTGAAATCAAACTCGCCGTCAGGTTTCACGGTCAATTCATCAACGATCCCCACCAATGCCAGGTCCACCGGAACAAAAGTGTGGATTTGCATCGCCAATGCCGCCTCGCGAGATCGCACCATCACACACAGATCTCCTGCGCCAGCTTGCACAACATCCACCGCCACTGCCAGGGGTCCAGCAGGTTCCAGCTTTTTATCCAGAGGTTGCACCACCAACAGTTTCATCCCTTCCATGTCAGGGTATTTCACCGTGGCTACTGCCGTCCCTCTTACCCGACCAAAAAGCATCTTAGTTGCTCCCCACGCTTTTCAAGACTCTTTTGATGATCGTTTCAAGCAATTTGCCATCTACAGAATCACCAACTTTAGCCTTTACCGCCTGGGTCACCTTTTGCTCCAAACTCACCTTATCCACTGCAGGTGCAGATTGAGCTTTTGCGGCGGGTTTGACATCAACAATTTTTTTAGCGGGTGCTGTCCGTACGGGTGCTTGAATTGGCTGATCCTCTTCTCGAACAAGTTCGAAACCAAGTTTCATCGCCTTTTCTCGACCCAGATCCGTCACAACGACATCATCGTTGACGACCAAAGAACTGACACCACTGTTATTTAGGTCTTCTATATCTCTATCTGTATAAAAGATTTTTGCCATAGGAAAACTCCTATCTAGTTCAAACGATTATAGGGTCTTGCCATCCAATGCATCTAAAGCTTGGATCGCAGCATCTCGGGCGGTCACCATTTCAGCCTCTGTGCCAGACATCCACATTCGACCAAATCGACCGACCGAAGAAATATGGATCAACTTAATATTCGCTTTCTTCTCGGCTTCATTTGCCGCATAAACGATATACGCTGCAGGAGCAACTTCGAGAACGAACATTGTCTCACCGGGGACCAACATTGACCCACGTCTAAAGCGGTTGATCAATTGGGCTTGGTAGGGATCCACTCGGGTGATCAAATTTGATGAATGCACTTGCGGTTTGATACGGTCTTCTTGGTTAAGAGCTAATCGCTCTAACACAATCCGTCCAGATTCTTGTACATCCGCTTGTTGCAAAGAATGCACTTCAAACATACCAAATTCACGCTCAACAACTTGTGCGCCAGGTTTTGCTTCTGTCGCCTTTACCGCGATATCTACGGTACGGAAAACTTCATTACCTGGAGCCATTTCCACATACAGTGAGGCCATCCCTTCTACCGGAAGGTCACCCTGGGTGATCGTGCCCACAAAGGCTGCCACCTGTGGCTGCATGCGGTCGAGGTAACTATAAACTCGTAATTGAAAATCTTTCTTTGCCATAATTATCCTTCACTTCCTAACTTTTGATGCATGGCCATACCGAGAGGTGTGACCAAGAATGGGTTGTCAGGCACCCATGTGGGGATTCCAGTGTATTCCGCAACCACTTCATCTGCTCGATAAAATGCGCTTGTGCCACCAACCATCACGATCTTTGGCACCGAATACCCTTCGATCTGTCGTGCAACGATACTTGCTACTTTTTCAAAGACTGGTCGGATCACTGGAAACAATTCTTTTTGCCTCGTTGTATCCACTTTCAACTTTTCCGCGTCTTCGAAGGGAATATCCTTCGCACCTGCAATCACCAATGTGAGATGGGTGCCGCCAGTTGCTTCATCGGCAGTGAAAACTACTTCACCATTTTCGATGATCGCAATGCCGGTTGTACCACCCCCCACATCTACGATCGCACCATTCTGCATTTCAATCACAGCATTCGCGGCGGTGGGCTCATCGACCAAGCTCTCGCAGAGCATGCCTGCTGCTTCGACGACATTTGCCGTGGCGCGCACCTCAGCTTGAGGAACGCCGGGAGGATATCCACTAGCTGCATGGGTCAATTCTCGGCCAATACGTTTTTCAACGCGGGCCTTCATTGATTTGACCAAGTCCACAGCACCGGCATAATCGACGACAAGTCCATCTCGAGCAACTTGCGCAAATTGATATTCTCCAGCAATTGGCTGCAGATTCTGATCTAAGACAGCCAGGGTCAGGTAAGCTGTCCCAAGATCGACACCTACATAGAGGTCCCCTTCGGGAACTTCTGCGAGCGGTGGGGGCTCAGGATCATTTACCCAACGGATCACCTTAGCAGCTTGCTCTATGGTCAAACGAAGGTTCTCTTTTAGCAAGATAAAACCTATTTGCTATCGGTAGAACGACCGCCGAATCCACCTTTACTTGTATCAGGCAGGATCATTTCAACATTTTCGTGAGGTCGTGGGATCACGTGAATGGAAACCAATTCGCCAATTCTCTTGGCTGCGGCACCACCAGCGTCTGTGGCTGCTTTTACTGCGCCCACATCGCCACGGACCATCACGGTCACGAAACCACCACCAACATACTCTGAACCGATCAATACTACATTAGCTGCTTTTACCATTGCATCTGCAGCTTCGACTGCCCCGACCAAACCACGGGTCTCAACCATTCCAAGGGCGATGAATGCGGGATCTTGCTTTGCCATATCTATTCTCCTAAAAAATATAATTGTCAAACTTTGATTATTTTATAGATTCCAAATCAATTAAGATTTGAGAACCTCCAAAACCACTTCACGGACGATATTTTCTAACTCGCTAACTGAGGGGCCATGCACGGAACCCGCTGGCACCGATGAGGGCAAAAATGCCTCAGGGGGCGGCGAACTGGTTTCAAATGCGAGGCGTTTAATATTCAATAAATGGTGCACCGTAATATTGTCTCCGGTGATCGCGCCACCAATTCCGCCCGACCCTAATGTAAGGGAGGGTGAAATTCCGGTGGTCATACCGATCATTCCTAAAGTTCCCATGGTGTTGACACCAATTCTAAAGACGGGTTTTTCCAAACCAAAACTCATGATGATCTCTTCGTTTTCGGCATGCAATAACACACTATGTCCACGCCCACCAAAATTGATCATGTCAACACATTTGTCACAACCAGCTTCCCAACCTTCGGCTTCGTAGAAACCAAGGACGGTGGTCATCTTTTCACGGGATAAGGGTTCGTCTCGGCCAATGCGGGTCAATTCAGCCACCAAAATTCGGGCGGAGTCGGGGACAGAAAAACCTGCCATTGCCCCTAAATATTGCGGGGATTTACCCACGGAAGCGGCATTAATTGTGCCATTCGGCCAAAAAAGGATTTCTCTCAAGAGGTCTGCTTCGACCGGATTGACGAAATGGGCACCTTCGGCTTTCATTAATTCTCGTAGACGATTAGCGATCGGTCGATCGGCGATCACGGCTTGCTCGGTGGCACAGATCACAGAATGATCAAAGGCTTTACTGCCGACGATATATTTTGCAGCACGTTCAAGATCAGCACTGCGGTCTACATATACCGGTACATTACCGGGGCCAACACCAAAAGCAGGTTTGCCTTGGGAATGAGCGGCACGCACCATATCGGAACCCCCAGTTGCTAAAATCACAGCAGTATATTTGTGGCTCATTAACTCGTTGGTGCCAGGTAAACTGATCTCGGACATGCAATGGATCAAACCTTCGGGGGCACCAGCGGCGACGGCGGCTTTTGCCATTAATTCTGTGGTGTCTAAACAGCTATTCTTTGCAGAAGGATGTGGAGCAATAACGATACCGTTACGTGCTTTGACGGACATCAAAATCTTGTTCATCACGGTGGAGGTGGGATTGGTGCTGGGGGTTAACGCTGCGACTACGCCCATCGGCCAACCGATCTTATATAGTTTATTGACTGGATCATGATCGATGACGCCCACTGTAGGTACATCTTTGATGCTTTCCCAAACATGTTTCGACCCAAATTGGTTTTTTAGTTTCTTATGTTCGGGGATACCGAAACCAGTTTCTTCCGCGGCCATGCGCCCTAAACGTTCGGAGGCTTGGTAGGCTGCGTCGGCCATAGCAGCACAGACCTTATCGACTTGGGCTTGATTTGCCCAGGCCCATTCACGCTGGGCGTCCCGGGCGGCGGTAACCATGCGTCGAGCTTGTTGAATAGAGCGTAAATCTTTATCGTAATCCGTCATAATTTATCCTGGTCTATTCTTTCTTGAAGGGCACATCGCCATTGACTGCTAAATGGTCGATGACTGCCATAATGACTGCATCTACGGGTTTATTTTTTGTGATTGCGGTTAATCTGCCACTGGAACCATGTGCAGTGAGGACTAGATCGCCAATCCCGGCGTCCAAGGTGTCTACGGCGACATAGGGTTTACCAAAGGGAATGCCGTCGACCTCGGTTTGGCGCAAGATCAATAATTTGCAACCTTTTAGGGTCTCATCTTTTATGGTGGATACGGTGGTTCCAATTACTTTGGCGATCAACATAAATTTCTCCGATTACATCCTGAAAACAATTTCGCCGTCTACTTCTAGTTCGTCGAGGACCGCCATGACAACGGCATCGACGGGCGAATCTTTGGTGAGGTGCGTTTGTCGAGCTGCGGAGCCATGACATGTAAGGACAAGGTCCCCTTCTCCGGCGTCGACGAGATCAACAGCGACATATGATTTGCCAAAGACTTTTCCCTTTTGATCGGTTTCAGCGCAGATCAGAAGTTTTTTGTCTCTTACTTTTTCGTCTTCGATGGTCGAGATGGTGGTCCCGACGATTCTTGCGATCTTCATCTTTTATCCTAGTAGGCTGATGCGGTTGCGGGCACGGCGGATTTTACTGTGCTGCCTGCTTCTTTTTCTCCGGCGACGATCTTGACACCTGCGCTAGCCCCAATTCGGGTGGCACCTGCATCGATCAAACTTTTTGCTTCTTGGAAATCATGGACACCACCAGAGGCTTTGACGCCCATCTCTGGGCCAACGACCCGGCGCATGAGGGCGATATCTTCGATGGTGGCTCCCCCACCGGAAAAACCTGTGGAGGTTTTAACAAAGTCTGCTCCGGCTTCTTTGGCGAGGAGGCAGGCTTTTACTTTTTCTTCTTCGGTGAGCAAGGCTGTTTCGATGATGACCTTTAAGATGGCACCGGCGGCATGTGCGGCTCGGGTGACTTCACGGATATCTTGTGCGGCGAGGGTATGGTCTCCGGCTTTGAGTGCGCCAATGTTGAGTACCATATCGATCTCGGTTGCGCCATCCGTAAGGGCGGTATTGGTTTCAAATACTTTGACATCGGTGGCGGAGGCGCCGAGGGGAAAACCGATGACGGTACAGACATCTACTTGGGTGCCTTTGAGCAGATCGGCACAGAGTTTGACGTGACTGGGATTGACACAAACGGATGCGAACTCGTATTTGCGAGCTTCATAGCAGAGTTGGGCGATCTGGTCTGCGGTGGCATCGGGCTTGAGTAATGTATGGTCGATCATTCCGGCGACATGGGGGTCATCGGGGATGCCACCTAAGGTGGTGGAGAGGCGGGATGCGCCAGCGCTGACGACTTGACCAACTTTGTTGAAACAGGTCGAGACGCAAATGCCATCGGCACATTCTTCGGTGCAATGTTCGCTGTGGACATGATCTTTGGGGAGCTCTTCTTCACGAAGGGCGACCAAAACTTCACGGGTGATGATTTCTACGAGATTTTTTACTTCTGCTTGTGTTTGCATATTTTTTTCTCTATCGTTCTATTTCCATAATTTTGTTAACGCGAGGGGCATGACGGCCACCAGCGAATTTGGTATTGATAAATGTATCGACGATCTGTTTGGCCAAGTTTTGGCCGATGAGACCTGCGCCTAAACTGAGGACGTTAGCATCGTTGTGTTCACGGCTGTTGTTGGCGGTGGCATGGTCGTAGCACATGGCGGCACGTACCCCTTTGACTTTGTTGGCGGCCATGCAGGAGCCAATTCCGGCACCGTCGATGACGATCCCCCGCCAAGCAAGCCCGGCGGAAACTTTTTGGGCGACGGCTTGGGCGATATCGGGATAATCTACGGCATCGGTGCTGTGTGTGCCACAATCGATGATCTGATAGCCGGCATTTTTGAGATGATCTTTGAGCACTTCTTTCAGAGCGACGCCGCCGTGGTCAGTTCCAATTGCAATATTCTTATTATTTGCAATATTTGTTGCAATTGCTAATTTCTTACTTTCTGCAATTTCTTTTGCATTTGCAATTTTTTTTGCGGTATTTCCGAAATTATCAGGCCTGGTTGCCATGATGGCGGTGACGACTTCATCGACGATTTTCTTGAGTTCTTGATCGTTGATTGGATCAGCCATTTTATTCTCTCCTCGAATCTACGGGCAGTCGTTGAAAGACAAAAGGCTGGGCCATAGCGGAAGCCTTGAGGTTGGTGTAGAAGCGGAAACGATCGGCGCGAAATTCTGAGTCGACGTATTCGATGACCCGCCCTGAACGATTGCGGGTTTCGCGATGGAAAACCAGCACCACTGTGGGGGGTGTGAGGTCTAAGAGTTTGGCAACCTGATCGGTGGCGAGCTCGGCTTCGATCTCCTGCTCGGCATGGTCGGGCTGCATATTGTATTGCTCTGCAAGCACCTCATAAAGCGATTCCGTTCTGAAATCGTGATCGAGGATATTCTCGCAAAGTTCATGTGGCAAATAGGCCCGTTCGATGGCGGTGGGTTCGCCGCCCATGATGCGGAGGCGATTGAGGTAGACCACTTCTGCGCCAAGCTGAATGCCGAGACGACGAGCGAGGAATGGATCTGCGCTGATGATCTTGGCATCGAGAATTTTGCTGGTGATGGACTGACCACGGAGCGCCATTTCTTGAGAGAAACCGTAGAGGAATTCTGTGGTTTTGGCGAAACGGGTGTCTTCGACGAAGGTGCCGACACCTTGCAAAGTGGTGAGGACGCCTTTTTGGGAAAGCTCGCTGAGGGCATGGCGGATGGTGTTGCGTCCGGCATTGTGGAGCTTGCATAATTCGGATTCGGAGGGGAGACGACTGCCGGGCGCGTAGCTGCCGTCTTCGATCTGTTTGAGGATCGCGTTGGCGACAACTTGATAAAGGGGCAGGGCTTGATTAATTTCAGTCATCATTTTATTTGAAACATGGGAGATGAGGACAGGTTGTCCTAACCTATACCAACATGTTCTAATGAGAATATACACAATTTCTCCCTTCTTGTCAATTGGCAAATTCCGGTGAAACCGGAAATTGCCTTGGAGAATGGCGAAGCCATTCTCCCCACCCTCAAGGTCAGATAGAAAGAAAATAAGCAAATTTGATATTCGGTTGTTAAAGATCAACGGGCAAAATTTTCGCCCCATTCACATGCTGCAGCATGCTTTTTGATTCTATTGTTTGAAATGGTTTAGTAAAAGCTTTTGATCGCCCCCACAGACGATTCCTCCCTTTGCAAAGCCAATTGTAGCACATATGTTCTGCTTTGTCCAGTGCTTTTCCTGGGGCAATATTGCGTTGGGAAAAATACTCTATAACCCAGTCAAAGCTTAAAGTATTCCGTCATCTGGTTCTGAGATTTCAATGAAGGGTTGATGGAATACTTTGCGCTTTGGTAAGTTGCCCAGAGTGTTCGGCGGGCAGATAGAGAAGCGAGATTCCCGCCTACGCGGGAATGACAAACTAAAACTATTGTCTATTGGGTTGCTTCGCAATCTCCCCTGTTTGCAAGATGATGTTTGCCAACGGTGAAACTGTTGGCTTTGAAAGTTGCTAATTGAGGATTGAGGGTATAAACTTAACATATTCGTAAGTGTGATTCTGCTTTATGAACAGGAAAAAAAAATGAGATAATTGGATAAATAGCTAGTCCGATTAAGGCGTGGGAGGAGAAATTTCTCCTCGGCAGAAAAGGGAGAGAAATATGAACTTACAGAGATTAGAGCAAGTTGTGGAGGATCTGCGGGATGACCTGGGAAACGCATTGGTGGCTACGGATATATGGGCGACCGATGACGGCACGTCTTTGGCAGGTTTTAACCCCCAACCAAAAGCGACCGCCCTGTTCAATGAGATCACGCGTAATTTGATCAAGAGTTTGAAGGATTCGGAGTTCCCGGGTCTGGGGAATTATTATTTAATCCAGTTGGAAAATAATTTTAGTATTGTGATCGTGATCCAGGATCATTTGCAACAGGGGATGTTGGTGGATCTTAGCCATACTTCGTTTGGCATTTTGACTTATATCGTGATTCCAAAGGTGCGGGAGGGGCTTAAAGATGCCCTGGGATAAACACCCAGGGCTTGGAGATTGCTCCGCAATCTCCACTGATTAGGAAGAAGGGGAATAGAGTTACCAGGGTATATGGGGTTGGGAAAAAAGAAGAGCGGTGGTTGGGCAGGAAAGGAAAGGCGTAATCTCATCGAGAATAACCAAGCTACGCAAGAGAGTTAACTCAAACACACCCATTTCTTGTATAATATTAAATACAGGTGGGTAATAAAAACAAATACCTCCTAATAACAATAAAAGAACGGAATAATTCTAATCGAATAAATAAAAACATTTAGATCTCACACATAAATTAAAGACTCTAAAAGGATGGGCAATATGTTTACACCTGATGTAATAAAAACCATTGTTTGGGCTTTGGCAATGATAATTGTATTAACAATTTTTATTCTGATTTTCAAGAAACAGCTTGCATCGAGGATTGAAAAAATTGGGATTCGTGTAAAAAAAGGGGATGCAGAATTAGAAATATCTGAAAATATTACCGAGCCTCCATCAGAAATTATTTCTGACGTTTCACAAACAGAATATATTAATTTAGAAGATAAAATTGAGGCTGATAGGGACATATCAGATAATACAAAAGATGATTCTGAAACATTGACTTCCAAAATGTGGGAATCATACGAAGAGAATGATTTAGCAGAAATGAAGAAATCATTTTTAGAACTCAATAAGATTGAAGGTGATAGTCAAAAAAAATTGGAAAATGAAGTTTTATATAATTCGATGTTACAAAGAAGGGGAAATTCCGAAGCTCTGAAGGAATTAAATAGATTGGCTGAAAATTCAATGGTTGCAAGCTATGCTTTTACACAGCTAGGAAATTGTTACGAATTTAATGGAAATTACCTTGAAGCAATAAAAATGTACGAAAAAGCTTATGAAATTTCTGATTCTGACATTAAAAAAGCCAATCGCCTAGTTGATATAGCACTGAATTTATCAAAATTTGATAACCCCCAAACAGGAATTGATAAGATTTTGGCAGAGATTGATAATTTTTCAGATTCTGATGCAATATCTAGCACTTATTCTGGCTTATCAACTCTTTATAAAGAAATAGAAGATGTAGAATTGGAAACTTTAGCCCTAGAAAAAGCAATTGAATATGGATTAAATGATACAGATTTGCTCTTTAAATTAGCATATCTATATGGTGAAAACAATCAGGATAATATGGCAATTTTGCATTATGAAAATTCAATTTTAATTAATCCTAAAAATAGTGCAGTATTAAATAATTTAGGTGTATCTTATTCTGATTTACAATTACCAACTAAAGCTGTTAACTATTATGAAAAAGCTCACGATTTAAAAAACACTTTAGCTTCCTCAAATTTAGCAATAAAATTGATTAATGAAGGGTTTTCAAATATTGCTAAGAAATTACTAGATGAAGCCAAAAATCAAAAAAAGGTCTCAAGCAATGTAAATAAATACATAGCGAGATTGAATGAAAAAGAAGAAAGTGAAAATAAAATTTACACTGAATTAATAGAAAACGCTAAAAAAATTAGATCTTTTAGAAGATTATATGCTGAAAAATTATTTACTATAAATTCAGAAATCCCAACCATAAAAGGCAATTGGGGAAAAATAAATAATGAAGTAATTATAATAACTCAAAATGAAACCTTCTTTGAAGGAAAATGGAAAGAAAGAAACACTAATAAAAAAATTGATGGGACAATAAAAAACAATTCAGGCAAAATTACATTTTCAACTGAAAAGAAAAAACCAAATACTGTAAATGAGTATCATTATGTGAATGATTTCAATGCAATTTTCTACTTATCTGAAGATATAAAACAAATTAAAATAATGACAGAAGACTCAAAAAATGAATTTCTAACTTTAGAATTATTAACTACTGTTGAAAATGGCCAAACAATAGAAGAGTAAAATCAATTTCATTTATTATCCATTTTCAAACTATGAAAAATAACCTTCTCAAACTTACCTCCTACTTTATTCTCCTCCTTTTCGCCCTCACTCTCCTGTTCCAAAAGCCGATCAGGATCGCTGTTGCTGACCTGATCTATGATAATAAGATTCATTTGACGGCATGTAAGGATCTGCCTACTTATGAGGAAGTGGAAAAGGTTTTGGCGGAGAATGGGGAATTTGTGAGTGAGATCGAGGGGGTGAAACCGGGGTTTATCGATGTGGAGGTGGGGATGGTGGAAAAGTGTGATGGGAAGGCGGATATTTGCTAACGATAAAACTGTTAGCTTGGAGAAGCTTCGCTTCTCCACCTCGAATAAGGTAGGGGGGCATTCACAGCGGGAGGAAATTGAGGTAGCTGAGACGAGGAAGGTAAGGTTGGCAGTGCGAGCTTCTGATTCGGAGGGGCATAGGCAGCCGATGCCGCCGAGGCGGAAGTGTGGCGGCTATGCGAACAATGTGGTGCATCAGGTGGGGCTGAGGGTGGGATAAGAGGAAGCCAGCATTTCTTTTCTTGGTCTAATTTATTCAAATATTATCCCTTTTCTCATATTATAATATCGCATGACTGAAATCAAACCTGGACTGCTGATAAATGAACGATATTGCCTTGACAGCTTGCTGGGTCAAGGTGGGATGGGGGTTGTATATAAAGCACATGACGAAGTGCTAAAACGCGATGTAGCAGTGAAATTATTGTCGAATGCGGGGATGGGGACGGATGGACGTGCCAGATTGCTGCGGGAAGCCCAAGTGGTTGCAAACCTGAACCACCCCAATATTGTCTCGGTGTATGATGCGGGGGAGATCGATGAAACCCCGTATATTGTGATGGAATATGTGGAGGGGCAAACGCTGAATGAGGCGGGGGTGACCTCGCTGGATGAAATCTATCGAATTGGACAGCAGGTTTGTAATGCGCTTGAGCATGCGCATGAGCAGGGAATCATTCATCGCGATCTAAAACCTGAGAATGTGATCATTGAACCCAATAAGAATGTGAAATTGATGGATTTTGGGTTGGCGCGATCGAAGGCGACGCGACTAACTAGTGACGGGGCGACGGTGGGGACGGTATTTTATATGGCGCCGGAACAGGCGATGGGGGATGTGATTGATCTCCGGACGGACCTGTACTCACTAGGGGTGCTGCTTTATGAAATGGTGACGGGCAGTCTGCCCTTTGAAGCGGAGGATATGATTGCGGTGATTACGCAACATCTGCATGCCCCGGTTGTACCACCGAAAGCGAAACGGGAAGACCTGCCCTCCCATATCAATAAATTGATCACAGAATTACTAAGCAAAAAACCAGATGAACGACCGCAAAGTGCAGCTGCTGTGCGGGAGATATTAAGTGCGTCCCAATCGAAAGGCGGCGATTCCAGTACGGAGGCGGTGATGGGGATCGACCGGATCGTGCGGGGGCGAATCATTGGGCGTGAGAATGAAATGAAGCTGGTTCGTGATGCTTGGGAACGAACCCAGACAAACGAGGGTCAGGTTCTGCTGATCAGTGGAGAGCCGGGAATTGGGAAAACACGATTTACACAGGAAATTATTACTCAAGTTGAATACTCGGGTGGACGCAGCCTGTTTGGGGCGAGTTACCAAGAAAGCAATGCACCGTATGAGCCGTTTGCGCAAATCATTCGGAGTGTACTGCGCCAATCTTCTGACGATATAAAGAATATTCCTGAGCCGATTGTGGCAGATCTCATAAAAATCGCGCCTGACCTGCGAGCCTATTATACGGATATTAAAGAAAATCCAAAATTGGAAGGGTCGGCAGAACAGCAACGCATCTTTGAAAATTTTTATTTGTTTATTGAATCTTTGGCAGCAAGCTCCCCGATCTTGATCGTATTGGATGATGTACATTGGGCAGATTCGGCAACCCTGGATTTGAGCAGACATTTGATGCGGCGATGTAAAAACCAGCAAGTTTTAATAGTGGGCACATACCGTGAGGTAGAGTTAGCCGGATCGGTACAATTTCAAAATGCGCTGAATGGTTTTAACCGAGAAGGAAATACAACCCGAATAAAACTGGGATTATTGGATAAGGAACAGACCCATCGATTGCTCACCACTATTTTTGATGCGACGATATCGGATGATTTTCTAAATGGCATTTATAGGGAAACGGAAGGAAATCCGTTTTTTATTGAAGAGGTTTGTAAGTCTTTGGTGGATAGTGGAAAACTGTATTTTGAAGATGGGGAATGGCACCGCCCCGATATGGGCGAATTGGAAATTCCGCAGAGCGTAATGGTGGCGATTCAAAGCCGAGTAAATAAGATGAGTGAGGATGTAAATAAGATCTTATTATTGGCGGCGATCATCGGGCGGGAGTTTGACTATGAAGTCTTGGCAGTGGCGAGCGAACTTGATGAAGATAAACTGATCGATATTATTGAACAGGCTGAACATGCTCAACTGGTGGAAGAGCTACCCCGCAAAGGAAGTACGATTTTCCAATTTGCGCATGCACTCATCCCAGCAACGATGCTGGAAAATGTGAGCAGTCTGCGCAAGCGTCGGATACATCGGAAAGTGGCAGAGGCGATGACTCAAGTTAAAAATGCAGATGTTTCTGCATTGGCCTATCATTATATTGAGGCGGGCGACCTTGTTAACGGTTTGAAATATGCACGAGAAGCGGGTGATCGGGCTACTGAAGCGATCGCAAATCAGGAAGCGATTACTTCTTATCGATTGGCCTTAGAATGTGCAGAGGGGTTGGAACTTTCGACCGAAATCATCACTCTAAATCGGTTAATCGGTTTCGCAAGTTTTGACATCGATTACAACCAATCTATTAAGCATTATCAGCAAGCCTACGACCTAGAAACGGATGAGACAGAACGGGCTGGTGATCTGGCAATGTTGGCTCTGCAGTACGTGTCCATAGGGGAAGGTGCGATTATTCCAAGGTTGTTGGAAGTACTGCCCTTACTGAAAAACGCTGAAAGTCACCAACTGCAATATGCCCTTGCATTATCTGCAATTGCAAGACACCATCACTTACAAACAGATTATGGAATTGCGATTGATTATTATCAGAAAAGCTATACCGTCTTAAAAACCTTAGATAACCCTACTGAGCTACTCCGTGGGATGGTCGCATTTTGCGGTCCTTACCAACACCAGGGACAATTTAAAGAAAGTTCGCGTTGGGCGGAAGAAACGATTAAGCTCAGCCAAAAAGAACAAGTACCCATCACCGAAGCAATGGGATACGAATATCTTGCAGAAAATTATTCGTTTACAGGAAAGTGGGAAAAAGGACTTAAGGCCGGCGAAAAAAATCTTGCGATAGCGAAACAATATGGATTTATAACCAGGATGGGTTGGGCAAAATTCTCGTTGGGTTATACCCATAATTACCTTGGAAACCTAGAAATAAGCCTTCAATATTTCAAGGAATGCATTGTTCTTGCTCAGCAGACGGGGGATAAGCGTTTGGAATCAATGGCGAGAACATTTTTTGGTCGTTTGTATGTAGATATTGGAGATCAAGAAAAAGCGATCACTCAACTTGAGAAAGCACTTGAAATTGCAAATCAGTTGGATGAAAAACAATTATTTGATCATGCGTATGCATGGATGAGCTATTTTCATTGGCACTTTGGAGATTTGGACAAAGCTTTAATTTGGATTCGTAAAATGTATGATTCTGTGATCGATTCTCCACAAAGACGTTACGCCATGTTTGCATGTATCTTCCTTGCTGGTATTTTGGTTGAAAACGGAACCACTGATGGCATTGAAGATTTATTGAATACTGATTGGGATTTAATCATCAATGAAGAAATCATTGATATGGAAGCCTTAATTTATCAAATTAGGGGAAGCGCAGCAAGCCTAGAGGGAAAGTATGATGAGGCTGATGAGTTTTTTGATAAGGCGATGGCAATCTTTGAAAAAAGTGATACAGTGATCGAAAATGGGCGAACGTTATTGGCAAGGGCAAAGATGAGGCAGAAGCAGGGAGAAATTGAGGAAGCCACTGAGGATGCGAGAAATGCCCGGGACATCTTTGAGAAGTGTAAGGCAGCCAATGATCTGAGTAAGGCGAAATTGTTTTTAGCTGATTTGTAAACCCGATTGTTGCGGGGAAAATTTGCCAACCAACAAACTGTTGGCTTGGAGAACTACGTTCTCTATTCTTATCATTCGGATGTGGAATACTTAAAAAAAAAACAAGATTCCCGCCTGCGCGGGAATGACAGCGTAAAAATATTGCCTGAAAAAAAGAAATTTAGTTATGTTAAAATAGCTTTATTAATTATTATTTTTTGAAGGGTATATTACGCATGGAACAGGAAATACTATATCGGAAAATTTTGGATAATGTAATCACGGGTGTGTATTTTGTTGATACTGAGCGGAAGATTAATTTCTGGAATAAAGGGGCGGAACGAGTTTCGGGATATTCAGAGAGTGAGGTAATAGGAAAATCCTGCCGAGAAAATATTTTAATGCATATTGATAAAACTGGAAAATTGTTGTGCAATGATGGCTGCCCGCTCCAGGCAAGTATGGATGATGGCAAAGAAAGAAGTATTGAAATTTTTATGAAACATAAAGACGGGCATCGAGTGCCTGTGATGGTGCATTCATTACCTCTAAAAGATGAAAATGGAAATATTACAGGTGCGGTTGAAATATTTGATGATATTTCACCCTATCTTAAACTGCAAAAACAAATCGCAGAGTTAAATACCGAAGCCTATGTGGATCCGTTGACAACGGTGGGGAGCCGACGGTTTATTGATAATATCTTAGAACATTGGTGGCATAAAGTTGTTCATGAAGGCTATAAATTTGGAATCATTTATATTGATTTAAATGATTTGAAATTATTAAATGATCAATTTGGACACGAAATTGGTGATAAAGCCTTAAATAGGCTGGCAATAACTTTAAAAAACAGTATTCGTGATGGTGATTATATTGGCCGCTGGGGGGGAGACGAATTCCTAATTCTATTAGAGTTGGATTCGACAGAAAAAATCGAAATTGTTGAAGGGAAGCTCAATGCGATGTTACAAGCAAGTTCGATAAAAGTAAAATCACAAAAAATAAAATTGACCGCTAGCTTTGGTTTCGCTTTATCTTCTGAGGCAGAATCAATTGATGAGCTGATTCGTCTGGCCGATCAACGGATGTATGAAGACAAGTTAATTAAAAAAGGGGAATTATAGCGAATCTGAAACCCATTTAAATAAAATCTTGTTTGCAAAGTTGGTTCTACCAGGCATCCTACAAAAAATATGTAACATTGGATATGGAAACAAAAAAACACACACTTTTAGGTGTGTGTTTTTTGTACCCCCACGGGGATTCGAACCCCGGTCTTAGCCTTGAAAGGGCTACGTCCTAGTCCCCTAGACGATGGGGGCGGGTACAGCGGACAGAATTCTACCATTGCCTGTTTGGAAGGTCAAGTTATTTTTTATTTTTTCTCGCTTTTGAAGAATTCGGGACCTATTTTTGTGCCTTCTGGTAAAACCGTACTTTTGGGTACGACGATAATGCCATCTCGGACTGACCACTCATCAGTGTCAATTTCGGTGCCTCGGGGGAAGGGCTTTATGATGACATTTGGTCCAATTCTGGCATTTTTATCGATTATGGCCCCTTCTATGTGACTCCCCTCTCCGATGCCAATTGCTACGGATCGGTTTGCAATGAACCGCTTTTGGGTGTCAAAATAATCTGCGCCCATGATGATCGATGATCTGATGGTGACATTTTCACAGATATGGCTACGCAAGCCGATGACTGAATCTTTAATGTCTGAGCGATGAATATGACAGCCATCTGCTAGCAAAACGTTGTCGATCTTTGAGCCATTGATAACCGAGCTGGGGAGGTAACGAGGACGAGAATAGATCGGGTCGGTGGGACTGTTAAATTTATATGGGGGGTCTTCCTGAGTAAGGCTCAGGTTTGTTTCATAGAAAGAGCGAATGGTTCCGATATCTTCCCAATATCCATTAAAGTGATAACCAAAAACTTCATGGGATTTTATCGCTCTGGGGATTAATTCCCCCCCAAAGTCGGCATCTTGAAAATTACTTAGAAGGTCAATGAGGACTTCAGTATTAAACATGTAGATGCCCATGGAGCCAAGATAGGGATGATCAGGGTCCTCTCGGGTAATAAATTTTTCTAGCACAGATTTTTCTTTTGGTTTTTCAGCAAAATCGGTAATTTGCCCATTTTTTGCAGTTTTTAGTAATCCAAATCGAGATGCATCGTCTCGGTGGACGGGTTGCATGGCTACAGTGATATCTGCCCCCATATCCCAATGGTATTTGGCGAGCTCATCGTAGTCCATCCGATAGAGATGATCGCCAGCGAGGATAAGGGTATATTTTGCGTTGGTGGCTTTAATTTCGAAGATCTGCTTTCTCACTGCATCGGCGGTTCCCTGGTACCAGTCCATAGATTCGGGGGTTTGCTCGGCTGCCAAGATTTGCACCCAACCGCGACTGAAGGAATCAAATTGATAGGTTTGAGATATGTGACGATGGAGGGAAACGGAATTGAATTGGGTAAGGACGGCAATACGATGGATGCCCGCATTAATACAATTGCTGATGGGAATATCGATTAGACGATACTTTCCAGCTATGGGCACTGCTGGTTTTGCGCGCAACTTTGTTAAGGGGTATAGACGTGAACCCTGCCCCCCACCCATGATGATTCCCAAAATATCGTTTACCGATGGCATTTTAATCTCCTTGCCAGGTTAAAATCCTTTTTCAATTTTCTATTATATTCTGTAATTCATTCTTTTATCAAAATGCATCCCTAAATTCGGTGACAGCTTTCGGACCGCTTCGAGCTAGGCCATTTTGAAATCCTTCGTGATCTTGGACTCGGTAATCCAATCTTTCCACTTTAAAGGGGGCCAACCTTTCTCCCCCTCTGCGACGTTCTTTGACTTTTAAAAGGTAATCTAGCATCATCTGTACGCTGGTGACATCTGTCCAATCGGATTTATAGATGATCGTGCCAGATTTGTTAAAGATCCAGGTCATGTTGGGCATGGAGCCAAAAGCGCGATGACAGGGACCTTCGAGAGCATCGAGGTAAATCGGCCTGGAGACCTTGTAGATGTCCCTTAAATCTTTGGCATTATCGTACTTTTGCTCCATAGCGGTGAGATGAGGGTAATGTTCCCCAGGGTGGGCTTCATTGGTGTAGAGAAAAATTGAACCAAAATTATTTGCTGTGAATTTTTCAGCCAAGGCATTCATGGACAGCGCCGCCATCCCACAATAGGGTCAGGTAAAACTTCCAAATTCGACTACTAAATACTCATGGTTTGCCCATAATTCGCTCAGTTTTGTCTCTTCTTGATCCAAACTCCATAAGGAAAAATCGGGCGAAATAGAACCGAGGGGAGGACTTTCAGAAAAGCGCATCAGGGGCATAAAATTATCGGGGATAAATGAGTCGTAGTTATAATTTTCAATATTATCTGGATTGAGGTTCATATTTTCTCCTATTTGTTCTGTTTTCATTATGGCTTAATTAAGCGATTTTGCAAACCTCTGGCCTTTTAGAAATATTAGAGTTTTATATAAACTTAATATAAAAGATAAAACCTTCAATAATTTCGATTGATGGGTTTATAATTGGGGGCACGTATGTCTAAGAAACTAAGGAAGGAATGGTTAAATGGCTGATCAAGAGAAAGTAAGAGTTGCAATTATCGGAATTGGAAATTGCGCTTCGGCATTGGTTCAAGGCGTTGAATTTTATAAGGATGCTGCGGAAGACGAAGAGATACCTGGTTTGATGCACGCTACCGTTGGGGGATATCATGTGAGTGATATTGAATTTACCGCAGCGTTTGATGTGGTGAAATCGAAGGTGGGGAAAGACTTAAGCGAAGCGATTTGGGCAAAACCAAATAATACAATCAAATTTTCGGATGTACCGAAACTAGATGTAGTTGTTCACCGCGGCATGACGCATGATGGGATTGGGAAATACGTTTCGACGATGGTTGAGAAAGCGGAAGGCCCCACAGACGATATTGTTAGTATCCTCAAAGAGACCAAAACAGATGTAGTGGTTAATTTCATGCCAGTTGGTTCTGAGATGGCGACCAAGTGGTATGTGGAACAAATATTAGAAGCGGGATGTGCGATGGTGAATGCCATTCCAGTATTTATTGCGAGCGAAGAATATTGGTCGAAGAGATTTGAAGAGCGTAATTTACCGGTGATTGGTGATGATATCAAAAGCCAGGTAGGCGCTACGATTACCCATCGGGTGTTGACCAATTTATTTGTTGATCGGGGCGTGCATTTGGACCATACCTATCAGCTAAATTTTGGTGGGAATATGGATTTCTATAATATGCTCGAACGAGAGCGATTGGAATCTAAAAAGATTTCGAAGACCAATGCGGTGATAAGCCAGCTTCCCTATGATATTGGGGCTGGTAACGTGCATGTAGGACCGAGTGATTATGTGCCATGGTTGACCGATCGTAAATGGTGCCAGATTCGGATGGAAGGACGTGCATTTGGAAACGTCCCATTGAACCTGGAATTAAAATTAGAAGTATGGGATTCGCCAAATTCCGCCGGTGTGATCATTGACGCGGTGAGATGTGCCAAATTAGCTTTGGATAGAGGCATTTCTGGGGCATTAACGGCACCCTCCTCTTATTTCATGAAGACCCCCCCCATTCAGTATACGGATGATATTGCCCGACAAAAGACAGAAAAATATATGTCTGGAAAATAGTATTTTCAACATTGGAAAAAATTAAAGTGAGCCGAATGGCTCACTTTTTGCTATATAATACACAAATATAGCGAGTGGAAACTTATTTAAAATCGAATTGGTCCCTGGAAAAATAATGAAAAAGGTTTTAGTACTTGGGGCAACTGGATTTATTGGAGGACATATTGCAAAAGCCGCCCTGGCTGAGGGTTGGCAAGTTGTGGGCTTCCGGCGTCAAAAGGACAAATTGGGGCATTTAGCGGGGATGCCAATCTTGTGGATGGAAGGTGATCTGAATGATCCAGCTTCCTTAAAATCTGCAATGCAAGAATGTGAAATTGTGTTCCATGCGGCGGCGTTTTATCCGAAGAAAGGGCAATCCAAAAATGTAATTGATTTAATTCGAAATGCAAAGAGTGAAATTAGCAATGTGCTCGATATGGCGGTGGAAACAAAGATTAAACGTCTTGTGTTTACATCGACACTCACCACCATTGGGAAACCACCAACAGATGAAGATCGATTGGCAAATGAGATGGATTTTTACCAACTTGGATCCTCCCCCAAAAGCGGGTACGCGGAAACTAAATCGATTATGGAGCATGCGGTCATTCAGGCCGCAAACGAACACCTGGATGCGGTGATTGTGAACCCTACGGCTGTATTTGGCCCGGGGGATGTGCATATCACGTTAGGGTCCTTGTTAATCGCCACAGCTAAGGGATGGATGAAGGCGTGGCTACCTGGGCAGATCAATGTGGTGGATGTTCGTGATGTAGCCAGGGCACATATCGTGGCAGCAATTAAGGGAAAAAGGGGAGAACGATATATTTTGGGTGGGAGGAATTATAGCGTGCGGGAAGCATTAACTATCGTAGCAGAGACTGCAAATGTTCCGCCACCCAAATTTCATTTGCCAATTTTCTTAATTGATTTATTGGTTTTATTGGGAGATCTTTTTCCATTTTTATCGCTACCGGCAAACCATATGCGAGGCATTAGAGATTGGCAGGGTTATGATATTTCTAAGGCTGAGAAGGAACTAGATCTAGAGGTGCGATATTTTGAAGATACGGTGCGGGACGCGCTAAGCTGGTTTAAGGAAAATGGGCACTATTAATAGACGGAGATATCGATGAGCATCAATTTTATAATTAGCATTGTCTTGGGGTATTTGATCGGAGCGATCCCGTTTACGCAAATTGTTGCTAAATGGCGAAAGGGCATTGATCTTAGAGAAGTTGGCAGTAAGAATGTTGGGGGAATGAATACGATTAACACTATTGGTTTGGGTTGGGGATTGTTTGCTGGCATCCTGGATGTATTGAAAGGCATACTTTCATTGATCGTGGCGAATGGGATTGGTGTGGAATATCCGGTAAGTATTTGGGCAGGGTTGGCAGCGATCGCGGGGCATAATTGGCCGATTTGGTTGGGATTCCGGGGTGGAAAGGGCATCGCGACAGCAATCGGTTTATGCTTATATGTGGCTCCTGCGGAGACTTTGACCGCTTTTGTTGCGGCATTCATGTTGTATTGGGTGGTGAAGAGAAATATTGTGATCACTGCATTGGTATTGTTTATCACGACGGCGGTGCTGATGATTCGTAATGGATATCCTTCAGAGGCTACAGCGATCGTTTGGGGGAGCATTTTGATTATGCTGATTGCTTCGTTCCCTTCTATATTACGCACTTTTCGATCTCCGGGGGGATTGAAGGGATATATGAGCAATCCGAACGAAGTTTACGAAGATAAGAAAAAAAACAAATAATTTAATGAGCCCTAAAATACAGATTCTAGAAACTTTCCCAAATATCAGCAAAATCCAACATGTTGAGGATGATGGTTGCGTGTGGGGAACCTCGGGACGAAAAGTTTTTAGGAATGAGGGTGGTAAATGGACATTATTTTCTAAATTTCCATTTAATTTTCCAAAGGATCTATTTATATTTTCACGATTGGCGACCCGCGCATTAAGATTGAATAAAACGAATATCTTCGTAAATTCAAATAAGAAGGTGATTGGCATTCAGGGGGCAAAGGTTTATGAGCTAAAGATAGGGAACCCGGCGAAGTTCCTTTTCGAAATACAGGGCGATTCGGTACTACACGGCAGTTTTGCAGAAGATGAAGCCGGGTGGACCTACTTTGGGGAATATTTTAGGAATCCAGCACGGGGAGAAGTAAGGGTATGGAGACTCTCACCCGATTTATCTGGGTGGGAAATTGCCTATCAATTTCCTGAAAAAAGTATTCGGCATGTTCACGGCGTTTTTCAAGATCCCTTTGATAAGTCTGCCCTGTGGTTGGCAGTTGGGGATTTTAAAGACGAGTGCTATATCTATAAGACCAACGATAGATTTGGGACCCTTGAAAGATATGGGGATGGAAGTCAGATATGGCGGGCAGTAAAATTATTTTTCACGGAAAAAACGATCAGCTGGATCACGGACAGCAATATCGGCAGAAATTATGCTTGTCGAATGGACCGGGATAGCGGGGAGTTAGAAAAAGGTCAGGAGATCGATGCGCCGGGATGGTATGGCACACAAACAATGGAGGGTGATTTCTTCACCTTTACAACCGTTGAACCGGGTGACGGGGTGTTGACCGATCATAGCTCGATCTTATACAGCAAAGACGCCTTCCATTGGGATAAAATTCATTCTTTCAAAAAAGACCCTTGGCGACCGATGAAAATATTTAAATATGGGGTAATTTTTTGCCCCTCGGGGATGATGTCTTCTGAAAGCCTGTATTTGAGCGGGGAAGCCTTAACCCGATTTGATGGGAAAAGTATGCGGATCGAGCTAAATAAATAATTTTTTTCAGGGTTACTTTGTGATTTTTGGCATAGTCCCCTGATATAATCTTTGACTGAATAAAATTGAGAAAAAAATTATGACAAAACATATACAGTTATGGAAAAATGGTCCGGAAAGCTTAAGAATGGGGATTGGTACATGGGCATGGGGAGATAATATGGTTTGGGGATATAACCAGAAAAATTATACTGATGAAGATCTGGAATTGGCCTTTGATGCTTCGATCAAAGCGGGCATCACGATGTTTGATACTGCTGAAGTATATGGCAGTGGAAAATCGGAAAATATCTTGGGGGGATTTATCAAAAAGGTTAAGCACCCGTTGATCATTGCGTCCAAATTTATGCCCTACCCTTGGCGTTTGGGCAAGAACAGCGTGATGAATGCGGCAAAAAATAGTTTGAAAAGACTTGGTCTGGAAAACATGGATCTATATCAAATTCATTGGCCGTTTCCTCCAAGACCGATTGAACATTGGGTGGAGCAAATGGCGGGGGTTTATCAGGCAGGATTGATCAAAGGCATAGGCGTTTCAAATTTCAGCATCGAACAAACCAGACGGGCACATACCGTTTTACAAAAATATGATATTCCTTTGGCGGTGAATCAGATCGAATATAGTTTGGTGAATCGTAAACCAGAGAAAAATGGTTTACTGCAAGTTTGTAAAGAGTTGGATGTGAAAGTTATTGCATACAGCCCCTTAGGTCAGGGATTGCTGACTGGGAAATACACACCCGATAACCCCCCTCCTGGATTCCGAGGGCGGAGAACGAATAGAAAACAATTGGATGCATTGATTGCTTTTAACAAACTACAAACGAAAATTGGGGAGAACCATGGTGGAAAAACGCCTTCGCAGGTGGCGGTTAATTGGACGATCCAAAAAGATACTTTCCCGATTCCCGGCGTGAAAAACTTGAGGCAGACGGAAGAAAATTTAGGTGCTTTAGGTTGGGATCTAACCCAAGACGAAGTTGCTGAATTGGATTTTGAGGGCCAAAAAATTATTTAATTTGATCATAGACGAATAGGGAAATACTTTTATTAAGTATTTCCCTTTTTAATAAAGGATTTGGAATATAGATGAAGCGGATTTGGTTCATCAGACATGGGGAAAGTGAAAGTAATGCCGGATTGCCGAGTAAAGATCCGGGATCACCTCCCCTAACCCAAAGGGGCCGCGGGCAAGCGGAATATGTAGCAAAATATATTAATGAAAAACCTGATCTGATCATCACTTCTAGTTATATCCGCACGCAAGAGACTGCTGCCCCCACCCTGAAGAAATTTTCCGATGTGCCAACAGATATTTGGCCGGTGGAAGAATTTACTTATTTATCTTCCTTGTTATTTGCAAACACCACAGTTTCCCAAAGGAGACGCTCGGGGATGAGGTTTTGGAAAAAGAGAGACCCTGCATATCATGACGGCCCAGGGGCAGAATCTTTTAATGATCTATTTGCTCGCGCTGAAAAGACTTTTGAATTGATCCGAAAGTCAGATGCTAAGTCACTATTAATTTTTTCTCATGGCTGGTTTATCAGAGCGATCCTGCATCGTCTTTACTTTCAGCCCGATGAAAATAATCTTTATCGAAAGGCAGATGTTAAAACACTTCGGGAAAGAAAATATATTTCCGCTATGGCAACTGCATATTTTAATCTCAGAAAAGTACCCAACGATAAACAAAAAATGCTGCATTACTTGGCATTCTCTTCCACGTTTCAAATTCCGAATACTGCTATATTGAAATTTAGTTTAGGGGAAGAAAAAAAATTCGAGTTTCTTGAGAAGTATACAAAGCATATACCACCAGAATTAAAAGGGAATTTCCTGGTTGACAGATAAAAGTAAGTGATCTATAATTTTCATATTGATGAGTATCGATATGAAAAAAACAACAAATTCTATCTCATTCGCCAAAGCCCTAGCCGACCCAACCCGGCAGCAGATCATGGAAATGATCTGTTGTAAGTGGTTAAATGTCGGTGAAATTGTTGAGATCGTTGGTGTCAAACAATCTACAGTTTCACACCATTTGACGATATTAAAAGAAGCTGGATTGGTAAATGCAAGGAATGAAGGGAAACATACCTACTATGAATTAAACCAAGGTCGAGTTGCCTCCTGTTGTGGACAGATCTTAGAGGTGTTCGCTCCCGAATCTGAATATGATATATCTACTTAATTAAAACCTTTCCTGAAGCCTCAGGAAAAAAATTTTACTATTCATATCGATAATGGTCGATATGAGCAAGGAGTACAAGATGGATAAGGTAAAAGAAGAAATCAAAAATCCGGCAGTGTCAGACTCTTGCTGTGGTTCAGGCAGCTCGGAACCCTGTTGTGGTGGTGGAGAAAGCGCTGTATCCGCCTCTGTTGATGGTGATGTGCGGGATACAGTGCAAGAATATTATGCGAAAGCTGCTAAAGCGAGTTGTGGATGTGGGGATCAGAGTTCCCTTTACTATAATGAAGAAATGCTAAATAGTTTGCCGGATGATGTAGCGACATTCTCGTTGGGATGTGGAAATCCGATCAGAGCAGCCGAGATGAAAGCAGGTGAAACCGTACTTGACCTTGGTTCCGGGGGCGGGTTAGATTGTTTCTTTGCTGAAAAAGAAGTAGGGAAAACTGGCTATGTGATCGGCATTGATATGACCCCCGAAATGTTGCTGCGCTCGACAGAGTCGGCAAAAAAAATGGGGTTGGATAATGTAGATTTCCGAAAAGGTTTTCTGGAAGAAATGCCCGTGGAAGATAACACTGTGGATGTGGTGATCTCGAATTGCGTGATCAACCTCTCCCCAGACAAATCTTTGGTATTCGATGAAATCTTTCGAGTGCTAAAACCAGGTGGAAGAATTGCGGTTTCGGATATTGTGGTCAATGGTGAGATTCCTGAACATATCTTGAAACTAAAAGATTCTTGGAGTTCGTGCGCGGCAGGTTCTCTGACGATCGAAGATTTCACCCAAGGTCTTTTGGATGCAGGTCTTGAAGAAGTCGTAATTGCAGCGAAAGATGCAAATGGTGATCTATTAGAGAAGAATCCAGAAAACGAATTGTTTTCTGCGATCATCACGGCAAAAAAACCGATTTAGATTCCAAAATTGATCTGTAGAAAACCTAAATGGCAGTCAATCTATTGATGCCATTTAGGTTTTTTTTATTGGGAAAAACTGAAATTGTGATTAATAAATCGTTAATCTCTACATGTTATAATTTGCTTATGGGGATGATTGGTTTCGACGGGAGAGGCTGGTCACGAATTGCAAGCCGAGAGGTACCGATCTCGTAAAATCAGTACACACTATTAAGTGCCAATCGCACTCAATACGCCGCATTACCTTTAGCTGCCTAGTGTAGTTACTGGCTAATGTAGCCAAATGACCCCTCGTGGGTCACGTCTCCCTACTCCCTTCCCTGGTGGGAGGAGGTGCAGGCGAAACAAGACTAGGGTGCTGTACGGGACTACTGCTAAACGTACTCAAGATGAACTTTCGGGTTCTAGCAGTCAGCCGTTTGAGGCTTGGGTCCCTTGTAGCCCAAAACGGTTAAACAAACAAGAGACTACGCTTGTAGACGTTCGTTGACTTAATCTTTCGGACGCGGGTTCGATTCCCGCCATCTCCACCTTAAATAAAAAAAGAGCCTTAACAGGCTCTCTTTTTATTTAAATTCTCAGATATAATTGGGGAAATGGGAGAAAATTTTTGGTACTTTGTGAATAATTGATGAATAATAAAAATAAATCCATATTTTCACCAACATTGAAATTATTTATGGGGGCAATGATCCTCGCGAATATATCGAGCATGATGTCTTTTGGATATATATCGCTCTATTTGGCTGATCTTGGGGCTGGGGTTTCTGATATTGGCACCGTATTCACGATTACATCGTTGGTGCCATTGGTATTGCAAATTGTAGGTGGATGGCTTTCTGATTCGATTGGCCGGTTAAAAACCATTGCGATTGGAAGTGTGGCGGGGGTCATTGGCGCAATTGGACTATGGCTTGCCCCAAGCTGGGAATGGACTATTTTGGCAATAGGGATCGGGTCTATTTCCATGGCACTGGTGGGACCTAGTTTCAGCTCATTCATTGCAGACCAGACCGAAGAAGAAAACCGAGGCAAAGTATTTGGGATTACCCAAAGCTTGTATCAGGTAGTGGGGGTGGTCGGTCCACCGGTTGGGGGTTATATTGCCCAGAATTACAGTTATAAATCAATGTATTTTGTTTCAATGCTCTTATATTCAGTGGCTGCAATTGTGCGAATTTGGATGGCAAATTCTTTGAAATTTAATACTGAAAATAATGAGAAACCAACCGTTCAATCTTTCAAGAAAAGCATAAAGACTTTAGTTGGCTTGATACTTTCTGGGGGGGTTGTTACTTGGATGTTTCTTGCAGATGGCACGAGTGATATCGCTATTCGGTTGTCAGATTCCCTGTCTACAATTTTCCAACAAGAAATCGGTGGACAAAGCATACAGGAAATTGGTTTATTAACTTCGATTCAGGCTGTGGTGATGATGATCTTCAACATTCCTGGCGGATGGTTATCCGATAAATTTGGAGAAAGGGTGGGCATATCGATCGGGTTCTTTCTATTCGCTACTTGTTTCTTCATTTTTATTCCTGCGACAGAATTTTGGCAATATGCGCTGGCATGGATAATATCGGGCATAGGGGCTAGTTTGTTAATGCCTGCATATGAATCTTTGATCTCAAAAATGGTTCCTGAAAAGATGCGAGGAATTGCATTTGGATTCTTCCGATCTACTCTTGGGATCATTTCATTTCCTGCACCATTGATCGGGGCAGCCCTATGGGAACGATATTCTCCCCAAACCCCATTTTTATTTACTGCTTATATGATGATCGTGGTGGGAATTGTAAGCTGGTTCAAACTAAATATCCCAAAAAATGGAATTGGGCAATCTGAAAGCCCGTTGGATGGGGTTTCCTAGACATTATAAAAAAAGAGCGCTAATGCGCTCTTTTTTTATAATTAACCATCATCTGGGAAAGGGTGTTAAACATTTTTGATCTTTTATTTTTAAGTACCCACTTTAAACCACCTCCCCCTAAAACACCTATTAGATGGAAGGGGAGAAAATAAAGCATTGAAATATGTTGATGTGCAATATATTTTAAATACATGTAGGGTGTCCATGCAAGTACGCCCATCCAGATAAGAATTTTTGCGAGTTTTGCGAATTTATCAATGTTCATCTTATTTCCTTTGAATATTTAATGTCATAGGAAATAATAAGACTTTATAAAAGATTTTTGTTCAAGTTTTTATGGGGTTTTAAAACTTTCCACAGATTTAAATAAAAAATGGGTCAATTGCCTAAATTCGCCATGACAATTGCCCCATTTGAACAAAGTTGAATTATTCACTCATATCTATTAAGGTACGGATATCAACATCCTCAACCGCGTTAACCATTTCTTCAACAATTTTATCGATGCCAATTTCTTGCTCAATTTGTTGGACGGTATCGAGGTCGGCTTTTTTTATGGGGTCAGGAGAAAGGATCGAACAGCAGTCTTTGTATTCGGCAACCGCGGCATCAAAAAGACCGATGTACCGGACAAGTTCGACCACCTCAGACTTATCGTAACCCACTAGAGGTCTAAAAATTGGCATCTGGATGGCATGATCGACGGCGACCATATTTTCCATGGTTTGGGAAGCGACCTGTCCGAGACTGTCGCCAAACAGGAGAAGTTGATAACCGAATTTTAATGCAAGTGCTTCCCCCACCCTGGCCATTAGGCGTCTAAAAATCACTGTTTCGTATCGCTGACTCAATTTATCGAGGTTCAATACTTCCATCTCAAAGGGGCCATAGCTGGAAACAAATAATTTCTTGGCTTGAGTGGCCACATCTAATCCTTTTACAATATCCCCAATTTTCGTGTTGAGGACATTGCTTTTATCCATGAAAATATGAAAATGCAAATAATCTACTTCTGCGCCACGCTTGGCAAGGAGATAGGAGGCGGCGATGGAATCGAATCCGCCAGACAGGAGTGAAAGCACTTTGCCTGAAGTGCCGACGGGCAAACCCTTGGCTCCTTGGAATCTTTTGGTATAGATGTAGGTGCCTTCTTTAGATGCTGCGATGGCGACTTGGACGTCGGGCGCACTTAGGTTTACTGGAGCCTTGGTTGCTTTGCCAATGGCTTCCCCAATGGTTTGTTGCAAATCGAGGGAGCTAAAGGGCAAGAGCTTATGAGATCTTTTTGCTTTTACACCAAAAGTGTCCCCGGCCTGGATCGTATCTATGCCCATCTCAATGGCGGTTTCGCAGATCACGTCAAATTTACTTTCGCATACTTTTGCCGGCGCATACCAAGCAATTCCAAAGACATGTTTTAAATTTTCTAGGAATTCTGGGATTTCTTCTTCATTTGCGGTGACAACAAACTGTGATCGATAAAGCTTTACCCTATCTTTAGGAAGATGGAGGGCTTTCATAATGTTTCTACGTAATTGTGCTTCAAAAATATGGCGGGTTCCTTTTTTTGTGCCGATCTCACCATATCTAATTAGTATTGCTTGCATAAACCAAACCTCTTGAATCAATAATTTTAAAACTGCCCAGAGATTATACCAATGTATTCCTTTCCTAAAATTATTTGATTGTGAAAATCATCAATAATTTATTGAATCCCCTTTTTAGAGAGCTATATTTTTCAATATGAGCTAACCTGTGTTACCATTCCTCGAGAAATTTTTCATAGGAATTTTAATGAACCAAAATATGAGCAAGCAAAATCTTCGTTGGCAAGATTACCTTACCATAAATATTAATTGGTTCGCTTTAACCACCCGTTCTCAAGTTTTGTCCCCCTTAATCATTCCATTGATGGTGCAAGAATTTGTTGGCGATGCCCAAAAGGGGACTTATTTGGGAATTATTCGATTGGGTGGGCTGATGTTTGCCGTGCTGACACAATCTTTAGTGGGGATGATCTCTGACCGCACCCAAACCAAGTGGGGAAAACGACGGCCCTTCATTTTTGTGGGGGCAATATTTGAATCGATCATCATTGTGTTGATCGGGTTCTCAATGGGCATGGAAGGGATGCGCGGGTTTTGGACACTTTTTGCGCTCTTTATATTGTCCATGGTTGGGTCTAATATTTCTCACGCGGCTACACAAGGGTTTATTCCCGATCTGGTGCCGAATGAGAAGAAGGGAATTTTTTCTGGGATAAAAGCGACATTGGAACTCCCCCTACCCTTGATATTTATTTCTTTTGTGTTGGGCAAACAAGTTTCCGAAGGAAATTTGTCAATCGCATTGACGACGATCATCATTATTTTGTTGGTCGGCATGGCTGTGACGATGTTTGTTCGAGAGAAACCCGCTGAACTTGCCCCACCGAAACTTGACCTAAAGCCTTTTTTACGTTTGGTGGCGATGACTGCAATATTTACAATCATCATCATTGTTAGTGGGTTTGGCGTGAAGTACATCACACAAATTGGAGATAATCTCCCCGTCAATCAGAATATTTTGCTCGTTGGATTCGCGGGACTATTCGGGATGGTCTTGGCAATTACCTTAGGCGTGTTGTTTAGTATTCAGGTTGGATTGGGCGATGAAAAGAAAAGCCATAAATCTTATATTTGGTGGGTGATCAACCGGTTAGCATTTTTGGTTGCGGCAACAAATTTGGCTGGATTTTTAATTTTCTTTTTGCAGGAAAAATTCCCGGAATATCAGGGGTTGAATGCGGCGGGGCCCGCGAGCAAGATCATTATGTTTGTGGGTATCTTTATCTTGATCTCTGCCTTACCCAGCGGATATTTGGCAGACCGGGTTGGCAAAAAAACTTTGATCCGATTTAGCGGCATTGCTGTGGGTGTAGGATCTTTTATGGTGGTGTTTACACCCAGTTTAAATTGGATCTATTTTGCGGGTTGTGTGATCGGTACGGGTGTGGGGTTGTTTTATACCTCCAATTGGGCGCTGGGTACTGAAATCGTTCCTAAAGAGGAAGCGGGGAAATATTTGGGGATATCTAACCTAGCGGGAGCTGGGGCGGGTGCAATCGGTGCGTATATTGGGGGTCCAATAGCCGATAGCAATAGTTATATGCTGCTCATGTTGATCTATGGTTTGATCGCATTTCTATCTATATTCGCCTTAAAAGGCATACAAATCGAAGAATAATCTCTTTGTCATATTACCCAATATATTTATTCCAAGAGAATCTAATCAATAAAATTCAGATATTAGGTAATAATTTATGAGTATAAGGGTCTAAATACTTAAGATTTATGTAATATCTATCTGATACTATTATGGAGAATTAATCAAAAACTAATGAGGTACCTATGAAAATTCGATCTTCTGAAATTACACCCAAAACAACTTATTTGTCTAGAAAAGAATTTATGAAAGGTGCGGCTATTGCTGGAGGGTCAGCCTTCTTGGCAGCCTGCGGAGTCTCCCCCCAAAATAATGGTGGAAATAATTCGGCAAGTGGAAATGAAAATGCGGTTTCTTTTCCTGTTAAAAAGGATGAGTTTGGTACTGAAACCACGCCATTTGAATCGATAACAAATTTCAATAATTTTTACGAATTTAATACCGACAAGGAAGCCGTTGCAAAGGATGCAAGAAATTTTGTTTCCTCTCCTTGGCAGGTGGAAGTTGGTGGATTGGTAAACAACCCGATGATCCTGGGTATGGGAGACATACTAAAATTTGAACAAGAGGAACGGATCTACCGATTGCGATGTGTTGAGGGATGGTCGATGGTGATCCCTTGGAATGGTTTCTCCCTGAGTAAAATATTGAACATGGTTGAACCAAAATCCGAAGCAAAATATGTGCGGTTTGAAACCCTTTACGATCCCGAACAGATGCCTGGTCAAGATTCAAAGTGGTACGAATGGCCTTATGTTGAAGGGTTGAGGATTGATGAGGCAATGAATGATCTAGCTACAATTGCCACAGGGTTATATGGTGAAGAATTTAAACCGCAAAGTGGCGCACCAGTTCGATTGGTTGTCCCCTGGAAGTATGGGTTCAAGAGTATCAAATCGATCGTAAAAATTGAATTGGTGACTGAAATGCCAACCTCTCTGTGGATGGCAGCAGCTCCAAGAGAATATGGATTTTTTGCAAATGTAAACCCGGATGTGGATCACCCCCGCTGGTCACAAGGGAGTGAGCGTAGAATTGGAGAATTGAGCCGCATTGAAACCTTGAAATTTAATGGCTATGAAGAGCAAGTTGCTGCCCTATATGATGGCATGGACCTAGAAGCGAACTACTAATGAAAAAGACGAAAAAAAGGAAGATTCATCCGCTTCAAGTGATTACCCATATTGGGGCTTGGATCCCCTTTATCATTTTGGCGATAGACTATTCTAATAACAACTTAACCGTCAACCCGATACAGGAAGCTACCTTGCGGACGGGGCGAACAGCTTTGACCTTATTGGTATTGTCTTTGGCTTGTACTCCGATCAATATTATCTTTTCCTATAAGCCAGTGTTAAAACTTAGCAGACCCTTGGGTGTGTATTCATTTTTCTATGCGCTATTGCATTTCTACATTTTCATTGGTGTGGACTATGGTTTTAATTGGGGGTTTTTTGCCGAAGCCTTTTTAGAAAAAAGATTTACCTTAATTGGTGGGGCTGCATTCTTGATCCTATTAGCTCTTGCGATAACTTCAACTGATGGATGGAAGAGACGACTAAAGAAAAATTGGAAGCGATTACACCGTTTTGTTTATTTGGCGATTGCCTTGGTGATCACGCACTTTATCTGGAGTGTAAAATCTGATTATCGGTTGGCGCTGGTTTATGGTGCAATCGCTTTAATCCTTTTGATCATCCGAGTACCTGTCATCCGAAAAAGAATCCTTCGAAAATAAACATTAGGTTCTAGGTGGGGAACTATTAGGTATAATAAACGCTTAGAAAAAATTTATTTGATGGCAGAAAAATAGACCATGTTTTGGATTTCAACAATTTTAATTATCATTTTATTAATTGCGGCTAATGCGTTTTATGTTACCGCTGAGTTCGCAACTGTTAGTTCTAGAGCCTCAAGACTTTCCAACTTATCTGAAAATGGCAACAAAACTGCTCAATTCCTTTTGGAGATCGTACAAGATCCCAAAAAATTGGATGCCTATGTGGCTACCTGCCAAGTGGGGATCACGATTTCAAGTTTGATTTTGGGTTTTTATGGGCAAGCACAACTAAGCGATCTGATCACCCCATTTCTTGAGAATATTGGATTAGGGTCAGCCGTTGCAGTGGAATCGATAAGTGCAGCGGTGGTCTTAGTGTTTTTATCCATCTTCCAGATCTTGTTAGGTGAACTTATTCCTAAAAATGTGGCAATGCAGTACCCAGAAAGATTGGCAATACTCACTGCAAAATTGATGCAGTGGTCTAATATCATCTTCAGACCTTTGATATGGGTATTCAATGGCAGCGGCATTGCCTTAATGAGAATCTTAAAAATTAGTCCTAGTGAGGAGCATGGACATATTCATTCTCCTGAGGAACTTCTTTTATTAGTAAATGAGAGCGGGGCTGGCGGCGTTCTGAAAGATGAAGAGCATCGATTGCTAAATAATATTCTTCAAATGAGCCAAGCGTCTGTCAAGCAAATCATGATTCCACGTACGCGAATGCTTACAGCACCAAGCACTATAGAACTCCCAGCCTTGTTGAAATTGCTTGCGGATTCCCCCTATTCGCGAATCCCAATATATAGAGAGAAAATCGACAATATCATCGGGATCATTCATCTGAGAGACCTGCTACAAATTCAGCAGGCAGATAATCAGAGCACCTTATTTGAAGTCCTTCATTCTGTACCTTTTGTGCCAGCGACGATGTTGGTCAAAGATGTCTTTTCATTGTTGCAAAATAAACATTTCCAGATGGCGATCGTGATGGATGAATTTGGGGGAACAGCGGGTATGGTTACTCTGGAAGATCTTTTAGAGCAAATATTTGGTGACCTGCAGGATGAGTTTGACACTTCGATTCCATTATTTAGAGCAACAGCGAATGAACGACTTTGGATCAGAGGAGACATTCAGATCGGTGTGGTTAATGAGGTGCTTGACCTGAAATTACCCACAGACGATTCTGAGACGATCGGGGGATTGATCTTAAATGAGATCGGACATGTACCAATTCTTAATGAGGAAATTGATATTCTTTCCAAAAAATTTAGGGTGGAGAAGATGACTGGAAGAGGGATTGCCATGATCAGTATGGCTTCGACAAAAGAGCAAATCAAAAATGCGAAGGAATATTTAGACTGATGGATATTTTTCTTCCAATTCTGATCATTGCCATTTTAGTATTGCTTAACGGATTATTTGTGGCTGCGGAATTTGCGATTGTTGCTGCTCCAAAAACGAGGATCACCCAACTTGCAGATAGGGGGTCTAAGGTTGCATTGACGGTTCTCAAAATCCTAAATAATCCCCAAAAACAAAATGAATATATTACGACGGCCCAGGTGGGGATCACGATTGCAAGTCTTGGTTTAGGTATGTATGGAGAAACCGTGATCGCTTCATGGATATTTGATCTGTTCCATTCGTTAGAAATTGACTCAATTAGTTCTGCAGCTACTCACACCATTGCTACAGTAATTTCGGTGGGCCTGTTGACCTATGTGCATGTGGTGATAGGGGAAATGATCCCGAAATCATTGGCGTTGCAAAATGCGGAACAAACCGTGATGGCTTTGCATCCCCCGATGTCTTTTACCGAAAAAATATTTACCCCCATCGTTTGGCTATTAAACAAATTTAGTAATGCCATTACAAAGCTGTTGGGCATCCCGGAAGCGTCCAAGTCTTCTTTATTGTTTACTTCCGCAGAATTGGAATACCTTGTTGATGAAAGTTCTGAAAGTGGGATGCTTGAACCATCTGACCAGCTTTTTATTCAAAATATTTTAGATCTGGAAGAACGAACCGTTGCCCAAGCAATGACCCCTCGAAATCGATTTGACAGTATTCCCAGCACAGTCTCGCGGAAAGACGCTTTGGATTTGGTTTGCCAAACGACTAAAACCCGTTATCCGGTTTATGAGGAATCGATCGATCAAATTATAGGTATTCTCCATATAAAGGATTTGGCGAGGAATTTGGTTCATCATGGCGACGGGGAAAACTTTAAAATCAAAGATATTTTACGTCCTGCCATCTTCGTGCCTGAAACATTGGCATTGGATGAATTGCTGATCCGGTTCAGAAGTGGCTCTCATCAAATTGCGGTTGTATTTGGAGAATTTGGGGGAACAACTGGATTGATCACCTTGGAAGATTTAGTAGAGGAAGTGGTCGGAGAAATTCAGGATGAGTTTGACCAAGAAGAAATCTTACCAATCGTCGAGGTCAGCCCGACCCTATTGAGGGTACGTGGGGACGTGATCCTCGAGGAGCTCCATCAACTATATGACCTAGATCTCATTATTGTGGAATCCCATACGATCGGGGGATTGGTGATGACCTTGTTGGGCAGAATTCCTCAGGCAGGGGATGAGGTTGAGTATAAGGGCGTGAAAATAAAAGTGGGAAAAGTTGAGAATCGCGCGGTAATCAGCGTCTTGCTGGATATTGAAAATAAAATATAGTTTGTGCTGCGGGGGATACCTAATGGTTATCCAAAACGACCGGTAATATAGTCTTCGGTTAATTGAAATTCTGGGTTGGTAAATATTTGATTGGTTTCCCCATATTCAATTAAGGTTCCTGCTCGATCTTCCTCATCGAGGGAGAAAAATGCGGTGAAATCTGAAACTCTTGCGGCTTGCTGCATATTGTGCGTGACGATCAAAATGGTGTAATTTTTTGCAAGCTCATGCATTAATTCTTCGATCATGAATGTCGCTGCAGGGTCTAAGGCTGATGCAGGCTCATCCATCAAAATGATCTCTGGTTCTACGACAATGGTTCTAGCGATGCATAACCTTTGCTGCTGCCCACCAGATAGGGTGAGCGCATTTTGTTTGAGATCATCTTTTACCTCATCCCATAATGCGGCATCCACCAGGGATTTCTCGACTAATTCGTCGATGTTGCCGGAAAATCCATTAATTTTTGCTGCCCATGCTACATTTTCATATACTGATTTAGGAAACGGATTGGGTTTTTGAAAAACCATTCCGATTCGGCTTCTAATCTCTACAGGGTCAACATCTGGGTGATAAATATTTTGTCCATTAAAAATTATTTCACCTTCCACTCGGGCAGAAGGGACAAGGTCGTTCATACGGTTAAATGATCTCAATACGGTGGATTTTCCACAGCCAGAGGAACCGATGATGGCGGTTATTTTTTGAGGTTCGATTTGAAGGTCAATATCTTTAACTGCTAAAGAATCTCCATAATAAATTGCTAAGTCCTTAGATTCAATTGCATATTTTCCATTATCGATCATTAAGTTTTGCTCCAAAATTCCGAACCGTCATATTAATTTATATATTAATTCTCTTTCGTCGACCATATTTTACCAGCACATCCCCCGAATTAAATCTTAATTATTTTGTAAATATTTTTTCATTTTATGAGATTAATTATTCCTACCCTGGCCGACCCCAATAGGGCTGGTTGAGGATGGATAATGATGCTTACGGGAATGGTTTCCATCAAATTCTGGAATCTTCCTTTATCAAAAAAAGCTTCCAAAAAATGCTTTCTTAATAATGGAATAATTCTGGGGGGAATGCCACCTCCGATATAGACGCCACCAGAAGCCACCACCTTTAGGGCTAAATTTCCAGCTTCTGCGCCCAAGATATTGACGAATAATTTCATGGTGGCATAACTTAGTGGATCAGGATCTTTTTCTGGCGTTGCGGCATTAATGATGAGGGGAGTTTTGTCTTGGGCGTTCAACAATTCATTTGCCAAAACTGGGGATTCTTTTTGATCTCCCCTTTCTTTTAGAAATTGATAAAGATCTGGAATTCCCAACCCTGAACAGATACGTTCATAACTGACCCGGGAATATTTTGATCTTAAATACTTTAGCAAATCCATTTCCAAGTCATTTCTGGGACCAAAATCTGAATGACCTCCTTCCGATTGAAAGGCTTGATATTCGCCATTTATGGAAACTAAAAAACCTTCTCCTAAGCCTGTGCCGGGAGCGATTACTGCGACCGCCCCATTTTCTACAACCTGACCTGGATTGATATTTATTAAATGATCGGGTTGCAGTATTGGAATACTTGAACTCATTCCAACGAGGTCATTTTGAAGGGAAACAGGAATCCCCTTTAAGTTTTCACTTAAGGATTCTTCTATGATCTTCCAGTCTACATTGGTAATTTTCGCTACCCCATTTATCACGGGGCCAGCAACTGCAAAGGATGCGCCAATGATTTCGACGGTTAGATTATTGGTATATATATTTAGTATTTCTTCTAAGGAATTAAATTCTTTTACTGCAAACTTTCTTTCTTCCACAGCTTGGTATTGGGGATTGGCAATGTCGAATAATGCTAGGCGAAGATTTGTGGCCCCTAAATCTCCCGCTAAAATGAACTGCTTAATAGATTTGTTATTCATGCTTTTTGTGAATTCTTATTCAATTCTAGTAATCCTTCCCAGGCGCCCAACCAGGGTTTTCCCATTCTATGCCGAGGGGATACCTGAATTTTGCTTAAATGGGTGCCGATTTGGGCGGATAACATTGCTACATTTTGCCAGTCTTCATCCAATGCGGCTGTCTTCATTTGATTTCCAAGGGTTTCAGTCCAAGCCCAATCTCGGCGAAAACTATCTGCCTTTACCCAATAATTTCTTTTTTCCCAGGGAGCTACAGTGCGTTCAACTCCGGCAGAAATTTCTAATAAGGCGATGGCAATGAAGGCGGCGAGATCTTTGGTAACGATGGTGGGTTTCGTTTGGAGCATAAGCTCCCGAATTGAGATCACAATCCCTTTTTGCAAGCGAGTTCTTTGCTTGCCAACACCCTGTGTATCAATGATTCTGCTCAACGATTTCTCCAATTTAAATAGGTTTATATAGATTATATCCTAAACAAAAATAAGCAAGAACACTAGGATAATGGGAATTAATCTTACTAAAGGATTTCGAAATACTCATTTGTTGACGCTAAGGATTTGTTGAACTATAATTCCCCTCTATTGGGGAAGTGCTGGAACTGGCAGACAGGCATGACTTAGAATCATGTGTCGCAAGGCGTGTGGGTTCGACTCCCATCTTCCCCACTTCAACACCAAAATCATGTTTGCATAGAGTGATTTTGGTGATTTTTATGTGCGTTTAAAAGATATTTATTGCTAATAAGATGCTAATAAACTTCTGATAATGCCCAATTATTGGGCGTGATATAATCGCAAAACTAACGAAAAGAAGGACAGACCCTTGAAGATCGAAAAACAATTTCTAGATGACCATCAGGTTGAGCTTAAAGTTGAACTTGAAACTGAAACTTTTGAAAGCGCGAAGAAACGTGCAGCCAAAAGGATTGCTAAAAAAGTAAAAATTGCCGGGTTTAGACCTGGGAAAGCTCCATACAGCGTGGTGCAGCGCCAAGTTGGTGATGCTGCGATCGTTGAGGATGCAGTAGATATTGTTTTAGAAGAGGTCTATCCAAAAATAATAGAAGAAGCCGAAATTGAACCTTATGCAGCTGGATCGCTTAAGGATATTCCTACTATGGAACCCCCCACTTTTGAATTCCTTGTCCCACTTTCCCCCGAAGTAACTTTGGGAGAATATAAAGAGATCAGCATTGAATTAGAAAATAAAGAGGTTTCGGATGAGGATGTCGATAAGGTTATCGATAATCTTCGAGAACAGCAAGCAGTTATAGAACCTGCTGACAGACCTGTGGAGGAAGGAGATATGGTTTATGTCCTTCTCTCTGGCGAGCGAGAAGAACCCAAAGAAGATGAAGAAAAGGTCATTGTCGAGGAACGTCGTTTTCCCGTCGTGGTTGAAAAAGAAGAAACGGACAATTCCACAGAATGGCCTTTCCCCGGATTCTCAAGAAAGCTTATTGGTCAATCTGCTGAGGATGAAAAGACTGTAAAACATAAATTCCCGAAAGATTATGAATATGAAGAATTGCAAGGGGTTAAGGCAGTTTATAGCTATAAAATTGAGGAAGTAAAAGCACGCACCCTTCCTGAGTTTAATGATGATTTCGCAAAAACTGTGGGTGAATATGAAACGGCAGAGGAAATGAAAGAAGATGCTTTAAAGAACTTGGAAATTCGTTTTGAGCAAGATTCTAAAAACGAACATGAATCCGCCATTATTGATAAGCTCGTCGAAGGTTCTGAGATCAAATATCCCCCTCAAATGCTCGACCACGAGATCAATCATTTCATCCAAGATCTGGAAGGACGATTATCTCAGCAAGGGCTTACTATGGAACTTTATTTGCAAAGCCGAGATATGGATATGGACGGGATGAGAGAAGAAGTAAAACCTGCAGCCGAAGAACGAATGAAACGAGGAATCGTTTTGATGGAAGTAGCCAGTAAGGAAGAAATTACTGTAACTCCTGAAGAAATTGAAGAAAAGACGCAAGCGACTATCCAACAATTAACTGCGGTATATCCTGAAGAGGAAGTTAAGAAAATCACTTCTGGTGAAGCCCTGCAGGGACTGGTTAGCAGAATCGTGAGCGATGAGATTACCGGACGGACTTTGGAACGATTAAGTCGAATCGCCCAGGGACTGCCAATTGAAGACGAAAAAGAAGAAGAGGTTTCGAAAGAAAATGTTGAATCCGAGGATGAAGCCTCTAAGACAGAGGAAGAGGAAGTAGTCGCCGCTGTGGAAGAAAATACTGATGAATCAATCGAGAGCGCAGAAGCGGAATCTGAAGAAATTGCAGAAACCCCAGCTGAGGACGCTAAGGATGAGCCTGAGGAAGAGGATGCCTCAGAAGAAATTGTTGAAGATTCTAAAGAATAAACATATATTCAAGCAATTTATTGTCAATAAAAGGAAATAAGAATGATAAACCCTCAAGCAGTCGTGCCAATGGTGATCGAAACCACAGGTCGCGGAGAAAGAGCATACGATATTTTTTCTTTATTGCTCAAAAACAGAATTATTTTGGTAAGTACTCCAATCAATGATCAAACAGCAAGTCTGATCATCGCCCAGTTACTCCATTTGAGTACTGAGGACCCAGAAGCCCCTATTCAGATGTACGTGAGTTCACCCGGTGGCGGCGTCTATGCTGGAATGGGCATTATTGACACAATGAATATGATTCCTAACCCGATCCATACCGTTGCAGTTGGCTTCACCGCCTCCTTTGGAACAGCGATTCTAACAGCAGGAACAAAAGGGCATCGGTACGCATTGCCAAATGCAACCATTCATATGCACCAACCGCTTGGTGGGGCTCAGGGGCAAGCTTCTGATATCGTGATTCAGGCCAATGAGATCTCAAGGTTGAAGGTACTATTGAATAAAATTATGGCGGAACGAACAGACCAGACCATTGAGAAGATCGAAGAGGATACCAATCGAGACTTTTTCATGTCTGCCAGGGAAGCCGTCGAATATGGTCTGGTTGACCATGTTTTAGACCCCCCAGAAAAAAACCTATAATAAACTTGTAAAATTTACAGCCGAGTTTCTTTCTCGGCTGTTTTTATTTAAATAAGGCTTTATAATCTCATGATGATCAAAAAAGATATCAAAGCACTCATATTGGATATGGATGGCGTACTCTGGAGAGCTTATCATCCCATTGTGGACCTGAAAAAAGTGTTCTTAAAAATCAAAGAGATGGGGTTAAAATATGCTTTTGCAACGAATAATTCCACAAAGCATATTTCAACTTACTTAGATAAATTAAATAATTTTGGCATACCGGTAACCGAGGGTCAAATCATTACTTCTTCGATTGCGACTGCCCAAAAGTTACGGAATGAATTCCCTGAGGGCGGCAGTGTATTTATTGTGGGCGAAAAAGAGATGGCGAGGACTTTTTCTGATTTTGGGTTTAGTGAAGCTGAAGAAAATGCATTGGCAGTTGTCGTTGGTCTCGATTTACAATTAGAATATGAAAAGATGGCAAAGGCAGCTACCCTGATTAGAAATGGGGCAAAATTTATTGGTACAAACCCTGATCTGACCTTCCCCATTCCGGGGAGTTTTGCACCTGGGGCAGGAAGTTTCCTGGCATTCATTGAAGCGGCATCTGGGGTAAAACCTGAAATTGTTGGAAAACCTCAACCAGAAATGTTTAAACAGGCGTTAACGCAATTAGACTCACAAGCCGGGGAAACATTGGTAATTGGAGATCGATTAGAAACGGATATATTGGGTGGGCAAACTGCGGGCTGTCTGACAGGATTGGTTCTTTCAGGGGTCTCAGACCGCGAATCAGGAGAGAATTGGACGCCAAAAGTAGATATTATTGCAGAGAATTTAGACGATATGATAGACATGATTTCTAATGACTGAAAAAAAATATATTTATGATCTCACTTTGGATGAACTGCAAGAGCTGTTAATGGATTGGGGAGAACCAAAGTTTAGAGCCAAACAGATCTGGCAAGGGTTATATCAAAACCTTTGGCAAAATCCTAAAGAATTTAGAAATATCCCTAAAGACCTACAAGAAAAGTTGGAAGAACATATTTCCTTTAGCCATCTGAAACCATTGACCAAATTGAAGTCTGGCGACGGTGCGACCGAAAAAGTACTCTTCCAGCTGCCTGACAATAATGCGATAGAGACCGTATTAATGGAATACGATAAACGAAGGACCATCTGCATTTCAACCCAGGCTGGTTGCGCCTTGGGTTGTGTTTTTTGCGCGACGGGACAAATGGGGTTTAAGAAAAACTTAAGTTCAGGGGAAATTAGTGAGCAGGTGTTATATTTTGCAAAACAATTAAAGGAAAAGGATGAAAAAGTAACCAATGTGGTGGTGATGGGCATGGGAGAACCCTTCCATAATTATGATCAGACATTGGCTGCGGTGGATCGATTAAATGACCCAGAAGGGCTAAATCTGGGAGCAAGAAGGTTCACAATTTCGACTGTAGGATTGGTTCTGGCGATTAAACGTTTTGCGAAAGAAAAAAGACAGGTTAATCTTGCGATCTCCTTACATGCGGCGAATGATGAATTGAGATCCTCCATGTTACCGGTTAATGATCGCTATCCGATCCAGGAACTGATTGCTGCTTGCCATGAATATGTAGAGATTACCCATCGGCGTATTAGCTTTGAATGGGCATTAATTCAGGGGAATAATGACAATGATGAAGATGCCCATGAGTTAGGGAGACTGCTGGAGGGTCTACTTTGTCACGTGAATATTATTCCGCTTAATCCTACAGAGGGGTACGAGGGCAAACGATCGACAAAGGAGAGCGTGAGTAATTTTCAGAATATTCTTGAAGAATATGCAATTCCTTGTACAGTGAGAATTAGACGTGGCATTGACATTCAGGCGGGTTGTGGACAATTAGCAATTAATAATTGATCACCAGCATGGTGGAAACATGCTAAAATTCTTGTTGAGTATTCATCTATAGATTTGTGGAGGATTTTATGGCTGAACATGTTGTACGATTAATCTACCCCCCTGACCTATTAAATATGCCCGTGATCAACCAACTTATCAGGCAATATTCCGATCTAGACATCAATATTTTACGTGCTGAGGTTTCCCCCAGAGAAGGATGGTTGGAAGTTCAGTTTGTAGGAAATGCAGCTATGATCGAAAATGCAATTCATTGGCTGCAAGAACAAGGAATTGAAGTATTGACCTTGGGGGCATAAACCATCATGTTAAACGATCGTCAACAAAGCCGTGAGCAAGTCCTTGAGGCGATTCGTTCTTCCCTTGAAATAAAACAATTCAATAATGCTGTAGAGGCATTCAAAATCCTTCATCCGGGGGATCAGGTAGAAATATTTGAATTGCTGGATGCTGACAAAAAGGCAGAATTACTATCGCGGTTGGATATATCTTCTACGGCGATCCTATTTAATACCCAAGAAGATGATGAAACCCTGCAGGCTGCTGAGTCTCTTACGATTGACCGATTGGCAGATGTTTTGGATGAGATGGAGCCAGACGAGGCAGCAGACCTCTTGGGGGACTTGCCTGCAGATCAGGCAGCCAAAGCTTTGGAAAAAATGGAGGACACCGAAGATGTCCTCGAACTCTTAAAATATCCTGATGAAACGGCTGGTGGTCGTATGACTACCGATTTCATTTCCCTTTCGATTAATGCAACGACCACCGAAGCTATCGAAACACTTCGAAGAATTGAGCCAGATCATGAGGCACCTTATTATATTTTTGTGACGGATAATGAAAAATTAGTGGGTATTTTGGGATTGAGAGAATTGGTGGTTTCTTCACCCGACACAAAAATTGGAGAGTTATTTGATCCTGAAGTGTTCCATGTGAATGATTGGATGGATCAGGAGGAAGTGGCTCAGACAATGGCAACTTATGACTTGGCAGCAGTGCCAGTCGTGGATGATGCGCATCATTTGGTGGGTGTGATTACCCATGATGATGTGTTGGATGTGCTGCAAGAAGAGGCTACGGAAGACATTTATCGATTAGCTAGTGTTAGCGATACGGACCTTGAGCCAGATAGTCCGATTATCGAGCAACTGAAAGGACGTTTACCTTGGCTTTTCCTTAACACGCTGACCGCCCTATTCGCTTCATGGATCATCAGTAATTTTGAGGGTATTATTGCTCAAGTGGCTGTATTGGCTGTATTCCAATCCGTGGTGGCTGGGCAAGGCGGTAATGCGGCGAGTCAGGGGGTGGCTATATTCGTAAGAACGATGGCCTTAGGAAATATCCCCCCTGGAAAAACGCTTTATCTTCTTACCCGGCAAATGATCGTGGGATTGATCCAAGGACTGGTTGTGGGATTTGTTGTGGGATTGGGTGTTTATTTATGGAAGGGGAATATATATCTAGGCATCGTGCTGGGATTAGCGTTGGTTGCAAATATGGTCTTGGCGGGCATTGTGAGTACGCTGATCCCGATGGGATTGAAATCAATCGGGCAGGACCCAGCTTTGGCATCTTCTGTATTGGTTACTGCGGTGACGGATAGTTTGGGCTTCCTCATTTTTCTTAGTTTGGCAAATTTATTCTTAGGGAACCTTATTTAATTATGGAAAAAATAAAAATCATTCATAACCCATATTCTGCAAGATGGAAATCTGGCAAGAGAAAATCTGAATTGGTAGATGCACTAAATAAAGCGGGATTGGAATTTGATTTGGAACAAAGCCAGCATAAAGGACATGGTATAGAGCTGGCAGCAAAGGCTGTTAAAGAGGGATATAAAACGATCGTGGCGGCTGGTGGGGATGGCACACTTGGGGATGTGATTAACGGCATGATGGAGGGCGTTGGAGATGGCAAAATGCCGAAGTTTGGCGTGATGCCGATGGGCACTGGAAATGACCTGGTGGCTAATTTAGGACTGCCCTCTGACTTAGATGGGGCTGCAAAGGTGATCGCTACGGGAATAACCAAAGACCTCGATCTTTGCCAGGTGAACGACCGATACTTTATAAATAATGCTGGGATAGGGCTAGAACCCTATACTACTACCGTGCAGGAAAATATTAAATCTATCCACGGCATATTAAGATATGTCATAGCCTTATTGATCAGCATTTTGAAAAACCCGCAATGGACGATGCATCTTGAGTGGGAAGATGGGGAGTATCATGGGCCTGTAACATTGGTCTCGATCAGCAATGGGGCACGTACGGGGGGAGTTTTTTACACTGTACCTCATGCCGATCTATTTGATGGGAAACTAACTTTCACCTTTGGATATATCAAAACCAGATTGGGAATCCTCAAAGTATTGCCAAAAATTCTCAAACCCGAAGAGGGGAATATCTCTGAACATCCGGTGATCACCGAAAAGGATACTCGTTGGTTAAAAGTGAGGATCGAAGAAGGATCTCCTGCCCATACTGATGGAGAGCTGATTTCTTATAATATCCATGAGCTTTCTTATCAAATCCTCCCAGGGAAAGTGCCTGTAATTGTGGGGGAATAAAAATTATGCCAACCTCAAAATCTCGGTTGGCTGGTCTTTTGGAAATCTTCTTTAAGTTTTTATATCATCAATTTTCTTGGGGATATGATTTTGTTGCATATATTGTATCTGTGGGACTATGGAAAGATTGGATCCGGGCAATTCTCCCTAAAATCAAAGGGTCAAAAATATTAGAAATTGGGCATGGGCCAGGGCATCTTCAGGTGGAATTATTCACCGATTCGAAGGAAATTTTTGGTCTGGACCTTAGCCCGCAAATGGGGAGAATGGCGTTTAGAAAAATCGAAAAATCTGGAAATAAACCTAAGCTCATAAATGGGAATACTGATACTCTGCCCTTTCCCCCTAATTCATTTAATACTATCGCAGCAACCTTCCCCACAAACTATATTAAATCCCCCAAGGTCATTGGAGAAATATACAGGGCATTGAAGACAGGGGGCGAATTTGTGTTTATTCCTGTGGCTTCCCTTACTGGTAAATCTTTTATTTACAATCTTGCAACGATCCTTTTTAAGATCACCGGACAATCTTCAAGAATTGATAAAACCTCTTTCTCAGAGTTAATAAGCGAATATCAAAAAATTGGATTTGCAGTTAAAACTGAAATTCTTGAATTAAGAAACAGTCAGGTACTACTATTTCATTGTCAAAAATAGATCGATAGCTCAATCCTCTGGTAAAATTTCTCAATGGAAATTCAAATTGGTGTGGCAAAAATAAATAAATATGCTTCTAGCGAAAGCGGGGATACGCTAGAGATCATTGAACGACCGGCTGGAGGATTATCGGTGGTATTGGCGGATGGACAGCGTTCTGGAAAATCTGCTAAACGCATATCGAATATTGTTGTTCGGAAAGTTATTTCCCTTTTGGCTGAAGGGGTAAGAGATGGCGCTGCAGCAAGGGCCGCCTCAGATTATCTTTTTTCTCATCGAAGCGGCAAGGTGCAATCTACATTAAATATTCTTTCAATCGATCTTGAAACAAATACATTGGTCATCAGCCGAAATAATCCCATTCCAATGATCTTGGGGAATGGAAAGAGTATACAGCTTTTGGATGAGGAAAGTAAGCCGGTAGGGGTTTATCGAAATACAAAACCAGTCATTACAGAACTTAATTTGGAAAAAGGATTAACTGTGATCGCTTTTTCTGATGGGCTGACCGATGCGGGATTAAGGCAAACAAGAAATTTAGATTTAGAAAGTATTGTGTCGGGATTGTTGGCGGATGACAAATCTGCGCAAGAGATTGCGGATCATTTGATGGATAGTGCATTAGAAGTAGATCAGGGAAGACCGATAGATGACACAAGTATTGTTGTTTTAAGAGTGGTACCCTTCGAGAATGATTGGGTACGCCGGATGTCGGTGCGATTTCCCCTGAAAAAATAAAGAGGATTCATCACAGCAAAATTCGTAAATTAAAAAATTATGGATAAAAAACACCTGGTTATAGGCATTGTTGGACCCTGCAAATCGGGAAAAACAACTCTCCAAAAGGGATTGATTTCACGTGGATACCAGGGAAAACAAATTGCACAGGAACATTCCTTTTCACCGTCGATGTGGAAAGTGCTTACTAATCCGGATATGTTAATTTTTTTAGATGTTTCTTATGAAAATATGGTCGAAAGGGGAAAATCGAATTGGCTAGAAAAAGATTATGAAGAGCAGTATCGCAGATTAGCCCATGCAATGGAAAGAGCAGATTTACATGTAAATACTGATGAGAATAATATCGAAGAAGTATTGGCTTTAATTATTGATTTTATTGAAGGCGTATAATTCAACTAACCCAAGAACGAAAGTAAATTAAAACTATCGTACCGATGATTAGAAATGGTGCATAGGGAATAGCCTCTAAAGCGCTATACCTTCCGGTGATTTTTTTGAAAATAATTATTCCTAAGCTAAATATTCCACCCAAAAAGACACCAAAAAACAGACCGATCATGATTCCCGGCCATCCCAAAATTAAACCAAGAATTCCGCCTAAGTTCACATCCCCAAAACCCAATGCTACTTCCTCTACCTCTTCCCCACGAGAGATGGCAAGCCTTTTTATATAAATCTCTCCAAGTTTATACATAATGAACATGATGCCATATCCAAATAATCCCCCAAACAAGGTTTGAGTAAATCCGTGCAGATATACCCCTAGTGTGATGCCTAAAATCGCACCAACGATGCTCATTTGGTTAAAAATAAGTTTATATTCCATATCGATTACGATAATTATTGAAAAATAAATTAGTAGAGGAAACCCCCAGAAAAATTCCACTTTGGTGGGGGGGGAAACCCATAACCATAATGAGATGATGATAAACAGAATATCAATTGCTATAATACGGATCTTTTTGGGCAGGGCAATTTCAGGGAATTTCCAGGGAAAAAAATATACCAGTATCCCCTTATTGGTCTTTACAGCAAGCTCATCTCCCGGAATAAAATTCCTTTTGGCATAGAGAAATTCGATAACAAAATTTATAAAAATACCAGTGATAAACCCTAGGAGACCGATTAGAAGTGGAAAAAAAACACTCATAGAGGTATTATATCAAAGGGAATCGTCCCTCATTGAAAAAAGGAAGACCCACTATGGATAAGTTCATAATCGAAGGACTTCACCCTCTTTCTGGTGAAGTCACACCTGCAGGAAACAAAAATTCTGCACTGCCTTTAATGGCAGCCTGTCTACTCACTGACCAACCTGTGACCCTTCACAATATCCCAGATATTCGTGATGTGCATATCATGAAGTCTTTGCTGGAAACATTAGGCACAAAAATTACAATATTATCCCCCCACTCTTGGCAATTCCATGCAAAGAATTTGGATGCTGCAAAATTAGATCGAGACCAATTGAAAGAAATTCGCGCGTCGATCTTATTGGCTGGACCGATGACTGCGAGAATTGGGGATCTGAGCTTATACCCTCCTGGCGGAGATGTGATCGGTCGGAGACGAGTAGATACACATATTTTGGCATTGAAGGCTTTGGGTGCTGAGGCTGCGTATGAAAATGAAAAAAAGTTATTTCACTTTACGGCACCAAATGGATTGACCGGGGCAGATATATTGTTGGATGAAACAAGTGTGACAGCTACTGAAAATGCGATAATGGCAGCAGTTTTAGCAAAGGGAGAAACGATTCTTCGAAATTCTGCGTCTGAACCGCATGTGCAGGAATTATGTAATATGTTGAATATTTTGGGGGCGAAGATCAGCAATATCGGATCTAACACTTTGGTGATTGAAGGAGTCACTTCGTTAAGTGGCGGTGAGTTCACCATTGGACCAGATTACTTGGAAGTCGTCAGTTATATTGGGGCGGCAATCATGACCAAAGGCAGTTTAAGAATAAAAAATGCGGGATCAAATTATTTGGACATGGTGCGGTTGGTTTTCAAGCGGATGGGGATTGAATGGAAAACTGATGGTGAGGATATTGTTGTTCCAAAAGAACAAAGTTTAGATATTGAACCAGACCTTGGCAATGCCATCCCAGAGATCAAAGTGATGCCATGGCCCTCTTTTCCACCAGATCTGATGAGTATTGCGATTGTGGTCGCTACCCAATGTCATGGGAGCATTCTTTTCCACGATTGGATGTATAACAGCCGGATGTTCTTCACTGACAAATTGGTGTCGATGGGGGCGCAGATCGTATTATGTGATCCGCACCGAGTAATCGTTCAGGGACCGAGCAAATTATTAGGGGAAAACCTTGAAAGCCCCGATATTAGGGCTGGGATGTCTTTAGTATTAGCTGCCCTGGGTGCCAAGGGGACCTCGGTGATCGGAAATATCAATCAAATTGACCGAGGATATGAAAAAGTGCAGGAAAAACTTCAGGCTCTGGGTGCAAATATTGAAAGGGTATCTGAATAGTTGTCCAGTTAATACTTAAATAAAAAAAAAAGACTCCAAAATAATTGGAGTCTTTTTTATTAGTTATTTGTTAGTTTACTTGTTCTTTTGGGGTGGCAGCCAAATTAATAAATTGTTCAAAAAGGTCACGCAACATTGGTTCTTGTAAGGCACCCACTTGACGGTGTACTAATTTTCCATCAGACATAAAAATCATGGTGGGAATACCCTGAACGCCAAACTGTTGGGCATGATCGGGATCTTCATCCGTATTTACCTTAGCAACAATTACTTTTCCAGAAAATTCTTCTGCGAGTTTGTCCAAGATCGGGCCAACCATTCTACATGGTCCACACCAGGGTGCCCAAAAATCGACAACTACTGGCAATTCATTCTTCAATACATTTTCTTCAAAATCAGCGTCTGTGACCTTGATAGGTTCTTTAATCATCCATATCTCCTAAAAATATTAATGCTTTGTTTTTCTACTGTATTTGACAATTATACCCACATATTTCTTACCCTACTTGAGAATAACTATCATTATTTGATTTCTTCGATATAATTAACAATCTTATGGAAGCGAACGCTATCATCCTCAAAACCAGCAATTATAAAGTTGCCACCCCGGTATACCAAGGCCCCCTTGACCTACTTTTACAGCTAATTGAAAGGTCTGAATTAGATATTACTAAGGTGGCTCTTGCTGAAGTAACCAAACCATTCTTGGCATATGTAAAAGATCTAGAGAATCGACAAGCTGAAGAAGTCTCTGGATTTTTGATTATCGCGGCCCGGCTGATGCAGATCAAATCGGAGGCATTATTGCCCCGCCCACCAGAAAGAGAAATAGGTGAGGAAGACCCGGGGGATGCGCTTATTCAACAATTGGTGATCTATAAACGATATAAAGAGATTTCTCAGATCTTATGGCAAAGGGAGCGAGACGGGCTTAAAAGTTATTTGAGGATCGCCCCTACCCCAAAAGTGGAAAGTAAATTGGATATGAGTGGGGTAACTTTGAACGATCTGATCAAGGCGGCTTCGAGAATTTATTCTGAGGCGGCAGAGAAACATTCTCTTGGATCGGTGGTCCGGGCTCCGCGAGTGACTATCAGCGAAAAAATCAAACATATTACATGGACATTAAAATCTTCGGGGCGTTCTACGTTTAGGAATTTATTGACTAAGAAATTTTCTAGAATCGAGACGGTGGTAACGTTCTTAGCTGTTCTGGAGCTAATTAAAATATATCGGATCAAAGCGTCTCAGGATGATTTGTTCGGTGAGATTGAAATAGAACCCACTGAACAATGGAATGACGGTGAAGAATTAGAATTAGAATTTATCGAATAATTTGAATTTTTTCGATAGAAATATTGAGATAATACTGCCCAAAGCATCGATCACCACATCCCATAAACTTCCATACCTGCCAGGTACGTAAGATTGATGCCACTCATCCGTCAGAGCGTAAAGTACTGCCAAGAATAAAACAACCCACTGAACCTTAGAAATCTTGTTTCCGAATCCATAAATATATGCCAAGGTCAAAAGCCCATAACCTGCCATATGGGCCCCTTTTTTTACTAGGAGATCCAAAAGTCCGAAGGAAGGCATTTCAGTTGCAGGAATAGAAGAAAACAAAAATATTCCAATCATTATTAATAGTGCTGGAATCCATTTTAAAAGTGGTTTATATTTCATGAAAGTCATTTTAACTCAAAATATACGAAGGTAATATGAGCAATCAATTAGCAAACGAGAATTCCCCCTATCTTTTACAGCATAAGGACAACCCCGTCGATTGGTACCCCTGGGGAAAAGAAGCCTTGAATAAAGCAAAAACTGAGAATAAGCCAATCTTTTTGAGCATTGGGTATGCGGCTTGCCATTGGTGCCATGTGATGGAACATGAATCCTTTGAAGACCCGAAAACTGCAGAAATCATGAACCAAAATTTCATTAATATCAAGGTAGATAGAGAAGAACGACCGGATATTGACGGGATATATATGAAGGCGGTTGTGGCAATGACTGGGCAAGGTGGTTGGCCAATGAGTGTATTTTTAACGCCAGATGGAAAACCATTTTATGGAGGGACATACTTCCCACCGGTGCGCAGGTATAACATGCCCAGTTTTGGGGAAATTTTACTCAGCCTTTCAAATGCATGGCAGAACGACCAAGATACCCTGCTTACTAACAGTGATCAACTCACCCAACATATTCTGGATCAATCCAAATCATCCACTAACTCCAAAACATTGAAGCCTAATGACTTGGAAAATGCAGTGGACACCTTGATCAAAAACTATGACTGGGATAAGGGCGGTTGGGGAAAAGCACCAAAATTTCCTCAGGGAATGACAATTCAATTCCTGTTAAAACGAGCAAGTGCAGGCAACGAAAAAGCTTTAGAGATTGCAGAGCATGCACTTAAAGCAATGGCGAAGGGTGGGATGTATGATGTGATCGGTGGGGGTTTTGCCAGGTATAGTGTGGATAACGATTGGTTGGTTCCCCATTTTGAAAAGATGCTCTATGACAATGCCCAACTGGCAAGAGCTAATTTGCATGCCTATTTGTTAACCAATGATCCATTTTATAAACAGATCGTGGAGGAAACCTTAGATTTTATTGTGCGAGAGATGACCGATTCTGAAGGGGGATTCTATAGCAGCTTGGATGCAGACTCTGAGGGCATTGAGGGAAAATATTATGTTTGGGATCTAAAAGAAATCATAGAGGTCATTGAGAATTCTGATGATCTAGAGCTATTGAAATCTGCCTATGACCTAAATAAACGAGGAAATTTTGAAGGAAATATTGTATTCCAAAGAGCTGCAACCCTCGAGAACTTAAGCGAGAAATTTGAATCATCCCCAGATGAAGTTAATAACCGACTCAAAGGAATGCATGAAAAACTTTATCAAGTTCGGGAAGAACGGGTTCGACCGGGAACGGACGACAAGGTTTTGACCTCATGGAATAGTCTGATGATGATTATATTTGCGGAAGCTGGTCGGTATTTAGAAAGAGAAGACTATATTGCTGTCGCGCAAAAAAATGCAAGTTTTCTTCTTACAGAAATGAAGTTGGAAAATCGATTATTACGATCCTGCCGAAAAGGAAAGGCCAGTCATAACGCCTATTTGGAAGACTATGCTGGATTGATCTTAGGATTGTTAGCCCTTTATCAGACTGATTTTGACTCCCGTTGGTATCAATCCGCAAAAGAATTGAGTGTGGAAATGATCAGTCATTTTTCAGATCCTGAAGGCGGATTTTTTGATACTCGTGATGATCATGAAGCTTTGATTGCCAGGCCCAAAGAAACACAAGACAATGCTACTCCCTCAGGAAATAGTCTGGCAGCAAATGCCTTACTAATGATGTCTGCATTCTCTGGAAATGGGGAATGGCATGATCTTGCCATACGGTCATTGGAAAGTGTGATTGAGTTTTTTGCTAAATATCCAACTGGTTTTGGAAATTGGCTTTGTGGGGCTGACTTTGCATTGGCAGAGGTCAAAGAAATTGCGGTTATCGGAGACCCCAAATTGAAAGAAAGTCTGGAATTATTGGATCAGGTTTGGAAGGAATGGCGGCCACATTTTATTGTCGCGGCTGCGGAAGTCCCTGTGAATCAAGAATCTCCTGAGATATTAAAAGATCGCCCAATGATGGACGATCTCCCTACTGCTTATGTTTGTGAAAATTTCGTTTGTAAGCGACCCGTTAATTCTGTGGAAGCTTTAAAACTACAATTATCGCCTTCTAAATAGGGAGATAAGTGCCCCAAACATTCCAATAAATCCTAGAATTGCGATGACCAAGCCCATAGGGAAATTGCCTGTGGCTAAGCCTTCTGTTGGAGATTCAAATGTAGGAATGATCAGCGGAGGTGGCGCGGTAAAGGTTGGCAATCTGGTTGCCGGAATTTCCTCAATGAATTCTGCCGCTAAAGTGGCATTCACTGTGGAAGTAATGCGGGGTGTTGGAAATGGGGGTGGTTCGATAATTGGCAATTCCCCAGCCCGAATCACTGTGACTAAGGGTGAGTAAACCCATGCAACCCCTCCGGATACACCCGCATAGGCAATTTGAATCCATTCCCCAGAGGCTGATTTACCGTAAGCTGGAACTACTTGCCCTGCAACTAAAACGCCGATGAGGTCATAACTTGTTTTGGGTCCTGAACGCACATTTATTTGCTCCCGATCAGAATTTACCCTGGCGGTAGGTCCTTCGGGTGTTCCGGTCACGGTGGCTACAGCGACAGTGGGCTGCTGGGCATGCACTGCAGGATTACCAAAGGCAATAGAACTTATTAGCAGGCCCACAACTATAATTATTAATAAAACCACAAAGCGAATATTAAAATTTCGCATTCAACCTCCAAAAAACATTCGGGTGGATTATAATGCATTTAGCTATGAACACAAAAACATTCCATGGAAAGATAACAGCAAAAGACCTTGCAAAAGCCCTAGTGGCACGATTTACCCATAACAATATGACTGCGAAGCAGACCCTTAGTGGTGAACAATATATCGTGCAAATATCCACCCGCCCCAATCCCACTTCTGGTGGGAAGACAGCTCTTGGTCTGACACTTCAACAAAATGAAGATCGAGTTGTGGTGAAATTGGGAAAACAAGAATGGTTGGGGATCGCGGCAAGTTTTGGGAAAACGTTACTCTCAGCCAAAATGAATCCTTTCAATTTAATTGGACGATTGGATGATATTGCCCAAGATATTGAGAATATGAGCTTGGATGATCAAATATGGGGCGTGATCGAAGAGGTTGCCATTGCAATGGGTGCGTCCACGCAAATCTCTGAAAGATTGCGCAGCACGAGTTGTGAGTATTGCAATGTAGCAAACCCGATCGGTGCTTCAAATTGTTTAGGTTGTGGTGCGCCGATGGGGGACCAACAACCGAGAACTTGTTTGAATTGCGGGCATGTGCCCGATCCAAATGAAACATTTTGCAGCAATTGTGGAGATCGCCTGGACTAGTCCAGGCGATTTTGTTTTTTAAGAAAAAAATATTATACTTAAAGTGAAATATATTACAAATTTGAGATTAGCTCAGATCAGGAAAATTATTAATTTTGTTTGAAAGGATGGTTTCCATGAAAAAGAAAAATAGCCTTATTCATTTTATTTCGTTGGGGTTAATCATTTTGTTAATTCTCTCGGGTTGTGCTCCATCACCAGATGAGAATGATAGTTCAAATCCGGCCTCCAATGAGAATACTGCTGCTGATAATAACAAAACCAACGAAGTTGAAAATAATTACTCTGAGGAACCTAATGCTGATGAAGTAATTCCTGAAGAACCAGCAATAGTGTCAAATGTGCCAGAAAATAATCGTCATGTATTCTTGGAAGGAATGGAAGCCCTCTCAAATGAACCGGTCCAAATTGAGATTCCTACCGATGATGGCCGAACTATTCAAGGATATTATTATCCGGGGCTTTACAACCCTGGCCCCATCTTAGTGTTGATGCATTGGGCTGGAGGAGATATGCATGATTGGGATGTGATCGCCCCCTGGTTGCAAAACCGAGGCGTAGAGCCATTGAGATATGGGAATGATTCGCCTTGGTGGAACCCCACCTGGTTTCCAGAGCTACCCGAATGGGCCTCTTTTGGTGTGATTGTTTTTAATTTTGGCGAGTTTGGATTGAAGGAAAGTGACCGCGATACCTGGGTGTTGGATGCAAAGGCTGCCGTAGATTTTGCAACGCAACTGGAGGAAGCTAGTCCAGATCAAATTACCACAATGGGAGCCAGTATTGGTTCGGATGGCAGCCCAGATGGTTGTTACCTGCATCAATTGGACGACACTTCCATTGGCACCTGCTTAGGCGCTTTTTCATTTTCGCCGGGAAATTATTTGAAGAATGTGGATAATTTCAATTTCACCTATGCTGAGACGATTGAAGGTTTAGTGATGAACCCGGATGCTGAGAAGGTCGCATATTGTTTAGCGGCTAAGGAAGATTATGACTCCCCAGATACATGCCTCGGCGCAATTCAGGATAAAGAAGAGTTCGATAGATATAAGGTATTTCTTTATCCTGGCGGTGCGCACGGCATGCGATTGGTTGAACCGGATCAATTCCCCATTGAGCCAGAGCTCCAAAAAACTTCTCTTGAGATCTATTTGATGTTTTTGGAAGACGTCTATCAAATTGAACTTGATGAATAAATAAAAAAACCTGGGAGAAGTTCTCCCAGGTTTTTTTATTATCTATAAAACCAAATCGATGGTAACCGGACAGTGGTCTGACCCGAAAACATCGCCATGGATGACCACATCTTTCACTTTGTCCATCAGACTTTCGGACACCAAGAAATAATCCAAACGCCAGCCTACATTTCTCTCCCTAGCACCGCTCCGGAAACTCCACCAACTGTATTGTTCTTTTTCTGGGTACAGATTGCGGAAGGCATCCACAAATCCATGCTCCAAATATTTACTCACCCATTCTCTTTCTTCCGGTAAAAACCCGGTGGTTTTCTTATTAGTTTTATGATTCTTTAGATCGATCTCTTCGTGACAGGTGTTGAAATCTCCGGTAATAATGATCTGTTCACCGTCAGCATGAAGTTGATCACAATAATCGAGAAGTTCTTTATAGAATTCTAATTTATAGGAGACGCGGCTGTGATCTCGCCCGCCATTGGGAAAATAAATATTAAATAATCGAATATCTTCAAACTTGGTCTGGATCACACGACCCTCTACATCGAATTTTTCGATTCCAAATCCATTTTCTGTAATCGCATCTTCATCTTTATTTAGGGTTAATACCCCGCTATATCCAGGTCTTTCTGCAGGATTCCAGTTGGCCTGATACCCTTCAAATTCTATTTTCTGGGCTTCGGTCAATTGATCTTCACGAGCTTTAATCTCCTGGAGACAAACCACATCTGGACTGAAATTCTTCATCCATCCCCACGCTTCTTTTCTAAAAACTGCTCGGAGTCCATTCACATTCCAAGTAGTAATTTTCATATTTTTATCTCCTAATGATTTCGGTGAAGTTAGATTTTACCTCCTCTTAATCAAATGTGTTAAAATTCATTTTTGAACAAATTAATCAAGAGTATTCCAATGGCAAATAAACAAACTGTAAAATCTGTAAAAGGTACCCGAGACTATTATCCCGAGGAAATGGCTATCCGCACTTGGTTATATGACAATATGCGCAGTGTTTCGGAAGAATTTGGGTTCCAAGAATATGAGGGGCCGATCTTAGAAACCTTAGATCTTTATGCTTCAAAGTCTGGGGAAGAAATTGTTGAGAAGCAATCTTATGTTTTTGAAGATCGTTCAGGTGAAAAGATTACCCTTCGACCAGAATTAACCCCAAGTTTGGCTCGGATGGTTGCGAAAAAACAAGGACAGCTCACCTTCCCATTGAGGTGGTGGTCTTTTGGACCTTTTTGGCGATATGAAAGACCGCAAAAGGGTCGGACCCGAGAATTTTTCCAATGGAATATTGACATGATTGGGGAAGATTCAGCAGGTGCGGATGCAGAATTAGTCATCATTGCAGCCTCTTTTCTCAAGCGAGTGGGATTAAATGCGGACGAAGTACAGATTAAGGTCAACAGCCGAGAGTTGATGGATGCCGAGACGAATAAATTGGGATTGGACGATGAAGCCCGTGCAAAAGCCTTTCAATGGATCGACCGAAAAGATAAATTAAAAGAAGACGCCTGGTTGAATTATGGGAAGGAACTTGGATTTTCTGAGGTTCAAATGCAGGGAATTCAGGACTTGATTAATAACAAGGATCTATGGAAAAACTCTGAAACTTTGACCGAAGTTTTTAAAATCGTGGAAGCTTACGGGATGAGTGATTATATTAGTTTTGATCCAAGCATTATTCGCGGATTACTTTATTACACCGGCACCGTATTTGAAGCCTGGGACACCGCAGGAGACTTTCGGGCATTATTTGGTGGAGGGAGATACGATAATTTGGTTGGTGATGTCGGTGGTCAAAAGGTTGGCGCAGTGGGTTTTGCCTGTGGGGACCTTGTGATCAAACTATTGCTGGATAAATTAGGGCGGCTCCCAGAAGTTGGAAGCACACCTGCGGATGTATATATCACTGTCTTTGATCAAGATACCTTTACCGAATCGTTGGGTTTGGCAAAAGAAATCCGACAGGCAGGCATCAAAGTGACCAGTCATTTGAAAATTGAGAAATTAGGGAAACAATTTAAGTACGCAGATCGAATTGGGGCCAGGTATGCATTGGTGCTGGGACCTGATGAAATAGCTAGTGGTATGGTAAATCTGAAAAATTTACAGGATGGGGATCAAAAACAAATATCAAGAGAAAGTTTGATCAGCGAGCTAAAAAAATTCCTTGAAGGCTAAGTCCCTTCATGTTAGAATACGCCTCGCACATGGTGGGTGTAGCTCAACGGCAGAGCGTCGCACTGTGACTGCGGATGTTGAGGGTTCGAAACCCTTCACCCACCCTAAACCGATCTAAACTTTTTAGATCGGTTTTTATTATCCAAACGATTAGGATGTAGTTCCGGGAAGAAAACTATGAGATTACAGAAACTATGGGATCTTTTTGAACAAGAAATCTTCCCTTTCGATTCTTCTGATTTGCTTTGGAACCCTTATAGCGGTGAAAATTCAGAATTGGACATATCTGAGGCGGCAAAAATACGAAGACAAAACCTGAAGAACTACCTTGAGAGCTATACAAAAATGCCTGAGGCACTTTTGGTTGGAGAAGCTCCGGGACCATGGGGATGTCGGTTTTCTGGAATTGCCTTTACGAGTGAGCGTCAATTGGTCAATGGCGAGCTTCCATTTCATGGGAAAACGACAAGCACCTTTGATCCCCCCGTTTTGGAACGATCTGGGACGATCTTATGGGGAAACTTATTGGACTATTTTCCAAGATTTTTTGTCTGGAATTGCATCCCCTACCACCCCACAAACCCAAATGAACCTCTTTCCATCCGAACCCCAAAAAAGTCTGAGATCGTCGAGTTCAATCCAATATTAAAGGGAATGGTTGACATCTTATCCCCAAAAAAGGTTGTGGCAATTGGGAGAAAGGCGGAACAGGGATTGAGCCAAATTGGGCTTAATCCGATCTATGTTCGTCATCCATCTTTTGGGGGAAAACCTGCATTTATCAAAGGAATGGCAGAGATTTTTAATTCATGATTCTTGGAAAACTTATCTTCTCTCTAACTCTGCACCAAATTCAGCAGACAAGAAGAATAATACCCCCACCAAATAGACCCATAACCCTAGTGCGACGATCCAGGCAATTGAGCCATAGATAGAACCATACCTTTCAATAACGGTGCCTAAATAAGCCATAAATCCATATTTGGCGAGTTCAATAAGGAATGTGCCAGCCAAAGCACTATAGAAAGCAGCACTCTTATTTACTGCTCGATTTGGAAAAACAGTGAATAACAAATAGATGGTGGATATCCCAATAATAAATTCAAATAATGGATTGTAAATGGACGAGTTGGGTAAGCTTAAAGATGTCTGAAACCAGTTTAATATGGGGAGAACCAAAAAAGAACCTAAGAAAACGATCCCCAAGATTAATACCGAAAGGGTTGCCTTCACCCTTCGCTGCCAATATCGATGAGGTTTTGCATCCCAAATTTCATTGAGAGCAGCAACCAAGACATTGAAAACCGCAGAGCCACTCCATACAAGACCAATGACACCGATGACGCCAAATGAAGAGCCAGAATTTAGGGTTTGATCAATGATGGCATTGATATCATCCATCGCAAAGGGCACTGTGGTTGCCATGGTTGTATTTAATAATTGACGGGCTTCAGAGGTTTGGAGGAATTGTCTTCCAATATAAATTACAAAAAGAATAAGGGGAAAAATTGCAAAGATGCCATAATAGGCTAATGCGGCGGACCAACCCGCGCAATGATGGTCTCGGAAGGAAGTGAGCACATTAATAATAAATTGCCAATAAGTGTCTAATTTCTCTTTTTTTATCCCAAGCATGGGTCGATTATACAATAAAAATCCGTTACACTATATCAGCAGTAGATTGAAGAAAAGATTATGAATAGGATATTCAAAGTGGACAAAAAATATTTCCAAACTGAAGATAAACTGATCATTCCTGAAGTGAATGAGGCACAAATGAGGGAAGTGGATCGGATTGCGGTTGAGGATTTTGGTTTAGGGATCCTGCAAATGATGGAAAATGCTGGAAGGAATTTGGCAGAATTCATCATGGAAAAAATTGGTCCACCGACAGATAAATCTATTGTGATATTAGCTGGCTCTGGCGGAAATGGTGGTGGAGGCATTTGCTGTGCCCGCCATCTTCATAATCATGGGTATGCTGTAAAAATATTTTTAACAAAAAATGTGGAAGACTTAACAGGGGCAGCTCGAACTCAACTGGATATATTGATCCAATCTGGAATAACTCCAAGCCTGAAATCTGATGCAGAGGAAGAAATAAAGAAATGTGATTTCGTCATTGATGCCCTGATTGGTTACAGCCTAAAAGGCGCACCGAGAGGGATGGTACAAGAGTTGATACAGCTTACAAATTTACATTCTAATCAAGTATTTTCCTTAGATATCCCCTCAGGGATAGATTCGAGCAATGGAGAAACCCACGGTGAGTTTATTCGAGCAGATGCAACAATGACTTTGGCCCTCCCAAAACCGGGCAACCATCATGCTGGAGCGGGTGAAATTTATCTGGCAGATATTGGGATTCCCCCTGAGGTTTATAAACCTTTGGATATTCACTTTTCACCTTTATTCAAAGAAAAATATCGAATAAAATTAAACCGAACAACTGAAAAATAAATTTTTTGGATTGTGGATGGAAATTAAATGGTAGATAGAATTATTCCAGCGAAACAAGTAGAAACCGAAATACGCGTATCCAATTCCAGATTTATTTCTAATGCTGCTCCAGTATTTTCTGTGGAGGAAGCCAAGCAATTTATTGCCCAGATCAAGGAAAAATATGGGGATGCGAATCATAACGTCCCGGTGTTTATCATTGGACATGGTGCATCGATTACGGCGCATAGTAGCGACGATGGCGAACCCTCAGGTACTGCAGGAAGACCAGCCCTTTCGGTGTTGCAGGGAAGTGGATTTGGGGATATTGTGGTGGTGATCACGCGCTATTTTGGGGGGACAAAATTGGGCACGGGGGGACTTGTCAGGGCATATAGCGATTCCATGCGGGCAGTTTTAGAGAAAATGCCAAAAGCAGAAAAGGTGTCTACTCAGACCGTCAAAATTATCATTCCTTATAATTTGTTTGAACAAATCAAACTACTGATCCAAGCAGAAAAGGGAAAAATCAATCGGGAAGAATTTGCAGGGGAAATAAATATGGAAATTGAATTTCGGGATGAAAATCTTGAACAATTTAAGTCCTACCTATTGGAATTAAGTAATGGGAAAATTCTTACTGAAACGATCGGCACTAATCCAAATACAATCATGGAACTTGATTAATTAATTCTCACGATGAAAGAATATAAATTGACCGCCGAAAGGCAAGAATATGTAATAAAAAATCTTAAACGAGAAATGCATTTAAGAAAATATTTCCCATTACTTTATAGAGGGTTTAAAGAAAGATGGGTGGAAATAAAGAAATTTGATTTGTCTATTGACAATATTCCAAATAATTTCGATGGTTATAAAATCGTGCATATAAGTGATATCCACTTTGGGACTTGGATGACTTCGAAACGGCTGTCAGGAATTGTACATATGATCAACCACCAAAATGCGGACATAATCTGTTACACCGGAGATCTTTTTAGCTATGGCATTGATCTTTGGGAGAAAAATTTAGTAGAAATACTATCTGAGTTGAAAAGCAAGGATGGGGTTGTCTCTGTGATGGGCAATCACGATTATTGGAATGGACACCAGAAGGTTCGGCGGATCTCCAAAGAAATTGGGATGGTCGAACTGAGCAATAATGTATTATCAATTTCCAGAGGAAAAGAAGAACTCTTTTTTTCGGGAACTGATTCCATATATGAAGACAGATATGATCTTGAGCCAGTATTGGAAAAGCTTCCTGAAAATAGTTTTTCCATTTTGTTAAGTCATGAACCAGATACTGCCGATATAAGTGCAAAAACGGGAAGGTTTGCTCTTCAGCTTTCTGGGCATGCCCATGGTGGGCAAATGATCCTACCATTTATCGGGCCAGCGGTTCGGGTGAGACATGCGCATAATTATCCGTTGGGATTATATAAAATCAATCAAATGTATTTATATACAAACCGGGGTTTGGGCACGAGCATTGCCCCAATCCGGATCAACTGTAAACCAGAAATCACCGTGATTACTCTAAAGAAATCCGAGTAAATTCCCCCTTTCAAAAAATATTAATAATTCTGTTATACAAAGTCTTTTCCCCTTCCCCGATTAATTGTTATAATATTGGTCATATTTATCTGTTTTATTTATTCTTGATGAGGGATTAACCGCATATGGCAAGCAATCAAATTTTAGAAACTTTAAAAATAAAAGAAATAAACTCTGGAGTTTCCACGGGTATGGACCAATGGATCAATGATCCGAAGGCAAAATTATTAGAATCTTTTAATCCTAGTACCGGTGATAAACTTGCCAGCGTTTCTCAAGCTAGTGCAAGCGATTATGAAACTGTCGTTAATAAAGCTGAAGCCAGTTTTCAAGATTGGCGAAAAGTACCCGCACCGCAACGGGGATTATTGATCCGCGATCTTGCAGATGCGCTCCGAAAATATAAAGAACCACTAGGTGACCTTATTTCATTGGAGATGGGGAAAATTAGATCTGAGGGACATGGTGAAGTTCAGGAAATGATCGATATTTGTGATTTTGCGGTAGGCCTTTCCCGTCAGTTGTACGGATTGACAATGCATTCTGAACGCCCGGACCATCGGATGTATGAACAATGGCATCCCCTTGGACCGATTGGTGTGATCACGGCATTCAATTTTCCGATGGCAGTGTGGGCATGGAATGCTGCAATTGGGGCCGTTTGTGGAGATACTATAATTTGGAAACCCTCTGAAATCGTTCCCTTATCTTCCCTTGCTGTTCAACATATCGCCAATGAAGTAATGGAAAAACATGGGGTGAGTGGCGTCTTTAACCTGATAAACGGCAGTGGAAGAGATGTGGGAAGTTTGATGTTGGAGGATAAAAGACTACCTCTAATTTCATTTACTGGCTCCACCCGAGTGGGCCGCATTGTTTCAGAAAAAGTGGCCAGTAGATTTGGACGTACAATTTTGGAACTCGGCGGCAATAATGCTATCATCGTGACAGATGGGGCTGATGTAGAAATGGCGACAAGGGCGATTCTATTTGGTGCGGTCGGTACAGCAGGACAACGCTGCACAACTACCCGAAGAATTATTACGCATAAATCTGTGGAGAAAGATCTCACAGATGGATTGGTAAAAGCCTACGAACAGATCCAGATCGGTGATCCATTGTCTGATAACACCCTGATGGGCCCCTTGGTCAATGGGACAGCAGTGGAAGGAATGTTTGAGGCGATTGAACAGGCCAAGGCTGAGGGGGGAGAAGTGCTTTATGGTGGTGAGGTTTTTGAGGAAATGGGACAAAATTTCGTCAAACCAACGATCATTAAAATGCCCGCTCAGAGTGAAGTTGTGATGAAGGAAACCTTTGCACCGATATTATATGTTTTAGATTATGACGATATGCAAGAAGCGATCAAAATTCATAACGGAGTTCCTCAGGGGTTATCCAGCGCGATATTTACCGATTCAATTCGGAAAGCAGAGCGTTTCCTCTCCGTGGGCGGTTCTGATTGCGGCATCGCCAACGTCAATATTGGCACCTCTGGCGCGGAGATCGGCGGTGCTTTTGGTGGGGAAAAAGAAACTGGCGGGGGTCGAGAATCAGGTTCAGATTCTTGGAAACAATATATGAGACGACAAACCAACACGATCAATTGGTCGGGTGAACTTCCATTGGCCCAAGGGATCACGTTTGGAGAATAAGGTCTATACTAAAATGGAAACTAAATCCTACAAGGGCAAGAAATGAAAAAAATTCTTTCAGCAATTACGGTTTTATTTGTTTCCATCACCCTATTGGGATGTTCCCCGACACCAGCGAATAATTCTACGGACATCACCGAAAATGATATTCCCAAAGCGACGCCCACAGGACTGATCAAAGGGTTCGGAATCTCACCGTCTGGGTTTCCGACCACATTCGATAATTTGGTTAATTATTTTGAGGAAGTTTCCAATTTTGGGAATGGGGGTGTGTTCTTCAATGGTTCATGGCGTAATGACACCCTCGGCGGCACAGATTCCGGTCAAATTCCTGAAACGGCAATATTAGTATCAGAACAAGCCGAGATATTTAGGTTTACTCCCATTGTTGATTTTGGTTGGAGAAGTGAGCAATCTATCCATCTCAATGTGCCAGGAAACAGCACAAATGATTGGAGTAATGAAGAAGCGAAGGGTCTATTTTTAAATATGGTTCTGGAATATGCCAAAACCTATCATCCCCCTTATTTATTTTTAGCCAATGAAAATAGTTTTTATTTTGAACAGAATCCTGAGGATTATTACCGATTCGTTGAATTTTATAATCTCGCCTATGATGCCATCAAAGATGTTTCACCAGAAACCCAAGTGGGCGTCGTATTCAACTATGAACATTTGGCTGGCACAGGAAATTTTAACCGTTGGACCACAAGTCAATGGAAAGCATTGGATGCCCATGATCTAGAACGATTGGATGTGATTGGAATAACATTGTATCCTTGGTTAGGGTATGGGACTGTCGAAGAGGTGCCCAATAATTATATGGATGAACTTTTTGAGCGGATTGGGGACATCCCGGTTGCAATTACTGAAACCGGATGGCCAGGATTTTATCTGGATGAAACCATATTGGCGTGGGAAGCATCTAATGAAGCTCAAATAGAATTTGTGGATAAATTAGAAATAATGCTAGCCGGAAGAAATATTGTGATTGCTAATTGGCTATTTCTTTATCCTCCTGTTGACCTAGCCGATAAAAACCTTTGGATCACCTTTGCTAACTTAAGTTTATATGATCTGGAAAACAATAGATTGCCTATTTATGAAAAATGGCAGGAATTTTCAATAAAATAAGTAACTCATTTCCTTAATGTTCAAAATCCCCTACCCTTCAAATTATTAATATTGAATCCCTCTAAAACATCGAGTAAACTATCTGCATGGAAGAATTGGTACTGTTTTATCCAGATAGACATGAGCTTCATTTTGAGCGAGGGCACCCCGAGAGACCGGAAAGGGTGGAAGCTATTCGCAATGCTCTTGAAGATTCTGGTCTATGGGAAAGTCTTGAAAAAATGCCCCCAATAGAAATTCCAAAAAAAGTTTTACAGGCAGTTCATGATGAGTCCTATTTAGAGGAGATAAGCTCTGCCAGCAAAAATGGGCTTCGCCCAGATATGGACACCTACCTTACCCCTTATTCTTGGGAATTAGCCTTAAATTCTGCTGGAGGGGCGCTGGCGGTTTCAGAGGCGGTGTGGAAGCGGGAGGCCAACCGTGGGTATGCATTATGTCGCCCTCCGGGCCATCATGCCACGCCAGACCAGGCGATGGGATTTTGCATTCTAAATAATATTTCTATTGCGACTGAAAATATACTTCAAAAATTCGGGGCCAAGAGAATTGCGATCATTGATCTGGATGTGCACCATGGCAATGGCACACAGGATATTTTTTGGGAAAGAAGCGATGTCCTTTTCATTTCGGTGCATCAGTCCCCACTATATCCTGGTACCGGATCGGCGAAGGAAATTGGTGCGGGGGATGGGGAGGGATTCACGATCAATATTCCATTACCCCCCTACTCTGGAAATGAAGCACGTTTGCATGCGATGGAAGAAATCATTCTTCCTAAGTTATCAGAGTTTAAACCAGAGATGATCATGGTCAGTGTGGGTTTTGATGCCCATTGGAAAGATCCTCTCGCCCAACAATTAACTTCTGCGGATAATTATGGGAAATTAATTTCTTTATTATCAAAATATACAGATCAATATACAGGCGGACGGCTGGCTATTTTTCTTGAAGGTGGGTATGACCTGCACGCAGGTGCGGCATGTTCATTGGCGATCACAAACGCGTTGTTGGGGAAAGCTTGGAAAGATACCCTGGGGGAAAGCCAAAACCCAGAAACCAATGAATGGAGAACCGTTTTAAACCACATTAAAGTACAGTGGGGAATAAACTGATGGATCAGATTGAATAAAAGGAACAATTATGACAATTAAATTCGGGCCAGCTTATCGAATCGAAACCCCCCGTTTTATCATTCGTTGCTGGGAGCCCAAGGATGCCCATTTGCTCAAAAAGTCGATTGACGAAAGCAGAGAGCATCTTAAACCCTGGATGCCCTGGGTGCATGGGGATCCGGAAGAAATTGAGGTATATATAAATCGACTTCGAGGGTACCGCGGCCGCTTCGATCAGGATGAGGAATATGTGTATGGCATTTTCAACAAGGATGAAGATAAAGTTCTTGGCGGGACAGGCTTTCATAATCGGGTAGGACCAAATGCAACGGAGATCGGCTATTGGATCCATGGAGATCATATTAATCAAGGATATGCGACGGAAGCCGTATTGACCCTCACAAGGATTGCTTTTGAGGTGAATAAGGTCATTCGAGTAGAAATTCATTGCGATCCAGAAAACCATGCCAGTGCGGCAATCCCCAAAAAACTGGGATATGAATTTGAGGCAATACTAAAAAACCGACAGCCCTTTTTAGACCGTTTAACGGACTCTATGATCTGGACAATGTTCGAAGACCAGTATCAAGAAAGTCCAGCGTCAAAATATGAACTTCAAGCATATAATATTTTGGGAGAGAAAATAATTTAATAAATTCTATTCGATCCAATTGCAAGCATTAATCATCCAATATATTGGATGTAAGATATCAAAGGAAAAAACTGTCTAATAGGTAAATAACGAAAAAAAGGATGAAAATGAAATCCCAAGACAACATTATAGTTTATGGCACAAAATGGTGCCCAGATAGCCACCGAGCCCGATTAATCTTCAAAAAGAATGATATTGACTATACTTACATTGACATAGATGAGAATCCTGAAGCTGTCGAGATCGTTTTGAAAATCAATAATGGTAATCGCTCCGTTCCTACAATACTTTTTCCTGACGAATCAATATTAGTTGAACCCTCAAATAGGGAATTAAAAGATAAGCTTGCAGAACTTACAATCGCTAATTAATCCAAAAAAAACACCGACTTATCATCGGTGTTTTTTTATTTAATATACTTTTGGACAATCTATTTTATTTGACAGGTTAATCCTTTTAGATAAGTGCCTTCGGGAAAACTAAGGGAAACCGGGTGATCTACATCTTGCCCCATCCTTGAAATTATTTTTGCCTCAACTTTGGCATCTAAGGCTGCACCAGCAACGACTTTTTGGAATAAAGCTGTATCCATCCCCCCCGAACAGGAAAAGGTAAAAAGAGTGCCACCGGGATTTAACAATTTAAAGGCTAAAAGATTTATATCTTTATAGCCCCGGGTCGCTTTTTCCAATTGTTTTTTGGTTGGAGCAAATTTTGGGGGATCAAGGATGATCAGATCAAAGCTGCGCCTGGAATCACGGAAGGTACGTAATTGGGAAAACACATCCTCTTCAATTAATTCAACAATACTTGGGTCAAAATCATTTATCTTCAAATTTTGTTCAATTATTTTTAGTGCATTCCCTGAAGAATCTATAGATGTCACCTTTTTTGCTCCGCCCTTAATGGCACTTAAGGTGAATCCGCCAGAAAAAGAAAAACAGTCTAATACTTCTTTTTCCTTTGCATATTCTCTTATCGCTAATCTATTTGAGCGTTGATCTAAATAAAAACCCGTTTTCTGACCTTCTTTGACACCCACGAGATACTTTATGCCATTTTCGAAAATTTCTACTTGATCAGGGATTTCTTTACCAGCCAGGATACCCACTCTGGGTTCTAAACCTTCTAGTTTTCGTACTTCAACGTCTGACCGCTCATAAATTTGAGTTATTCCAGATATTTCCACTAAAAACTGGGTTATTTCATCTTTCCAATATTCTGATCCAGCGCTAAGAATTTGAACGACGAGGACATCAGCATATTGATCAACGATCAAACCAGGTAGTCCATCTGATTCCCCATTAACCAATCGAAATGCGTTGGTAATTCCAGAATTTATTAACCCCGTCCTGGAATCAATCGATTCCATAATACGGTCTTTTAAGAGTTCGGGAGACATGGGGATGGATTGTTTCCATGACCAGACCCGCCCAGTAATTTGGGATTCGGGGCTAAAAGCCGCCCAGGCAAGAAACTCTCCGGTGGAAGATTCGATTTTAACGGTTTCCCCAATGCTCGGATTTCCTTGAAAATGATCGATTGCTCCAGAAAATATCCAAGGATGTTTTCTTAGCAATGATTTTTCTCGTCCAGGTTTTAATTTGATTACTAAATTTTCATTCATGTTTTGGTATTAAAAGAGGTTGGTGATTTTTATTTTTCCACCAACCTCAGAAATTATTATCTAACCTTGATTAGGATACTACGCCAAGCTCTTTACCGGCATCACCAATCACGTCCATCGCATATTCAATATCTTCGGTCTCGTGATTTGCTGTAATCGTGGCTCGAAGGCGAGCTAAACCATCTGGGACTGCTGGGGAAACTACTGGTAATACAAAGACGTCTTTTGCTTGAGATTTTTGAGTCATTGCATAAGCCTTTTCATCGGTTCCACATAAGACTGGGACAATGGCTGTTTCGGTAAGCATGGTATCGAAACCACGGTCTTTGAGGCCATTGATGAATTGGTCGGAATTCTTATGCAGCTTTTCTAAGCGCCAGGGTTCATCTAAAATAACCTTGAAGGCTTCGTTGGCAGCTGCGGCTTGTGCGGGAGGCAGGGCTGCCGAGAATATATAAGCTCGGCTGGCATGCCTGAAGAAATCGATCAATTCTTTATTTGCTGCGACGTACCCACCTACTGAAGGAATTGTCTTGCTTAAAGTACCCATTTTAATGTCGATCGTGTCGTTGGGCATATCAAAATGTTCTTCGATGCCGCGTCCTGTTGCACCCAAAACCCCTACTGAGTGGGCTTCATCGATCATTAGCCAAGCATTATATTTTTTACATAAACCTGCGACGGCAGGAAGATCAATAATGTCGCCATCCATACTAAAAACAGAATCCGCAATGACTAATTTTGTTGCGTCTCCCGCTTGTTGTAATCTTTTTTCCAAATGGGCCATGTCATTATGGTTGAAGCGAACAAATTTTGCTCCAGACATATAACATCCATCGACAATGCTGGCGTGGTTAAGTTTATCCGAAATGACCCAATCGCCCCGCCCCACCATGGTTGAGACAATGGTGAGATTGGTCACATAACCTGAAGTGTAGGTTACACAAGCTTCAGCATGTTTAAAATCTGCAATTCTTTCTTCCAACTCGAGGTGAAGATCCAAGGAACCTGCCAAGGACCGTACCCCATGGGTGCCGGTGCCATATTTCGCGACTGCCTTTTGGGCTGCTTCATTTATTCTTGGATGTCCGATCAATCCCATATAACTGTAAGAGGCATACATGCCCATTTCCCGGCCATTTACGAGTACCTTTGACCCGCCCAACAACTCGGAAATTGGTTGGTTATAGAAATAAAGATCGTTATTTTTTGCAAATGATACACGTTCAGCCATCATTCTTGCTCTTTTGGCAACTGCATCATCATATTTAAAAGTCATTCTGTTCTCCTCGACCCATGAAAAGTACTATTTAGGATTATTCACAATTTCAATATATCGATATATTTTACCGTAGCTAGACAGATTGTGCCAAGCGTCTCAATGTCTCTTCATTAATGATTTCTACCCCCAAGGCTTCAGCTTTGGTTAATTTTGATCCAGCGTTTTCTCCTGCCAGGAGAAAACTGGTTTTCTTACTCACGGAGGAGCTTACTTTTCCTCCTTTTCCTTCGATAAATTCTTTAGCTTCAACCCTTGAAAAGCTCGGAAGTGTACCTGTGATCACAAAAGTTTTATCTAAAAAGGTCTGGGGGCCTTGGTCTGCTCCAAGTTCTAGGATTGGCCACACACCTGCTTTTTTTAGTTTTTCAAGGATCTGCATATTTTCTGGAATATTAAACCAATCAATTACTGCCTGGGCAATGTTGGGTCCGATCCCTTCAATAGAATCTAGTTCATCATATTTAACTTTGGATAAAACATCCAGACTGCCAAATTGTTTAGAAAGGTCATTTGCTATCACCTCTCCGACACCACGAATGCCGAGTGCGAAGATTAGTTTTGCTAGGGGTTGTTCTTTGGAGGCTTGAATTGAATCGAGTAGATTTTCTACTTTTTTGTCAGCAAATCCCTCAAGATCGATCAACATTTCAGGCGTTAAATAATAAATGTCTGCAACATCTTTCACTATGTCCAAATTTACCAATTGCTCCACAATTTTAATCCCCATACCCACTATATCTAAGGTGGTTCTGGCGACAAAATGTTCCACAATTCTGACCAATTGAGCTGGGCAGGAGGGGTTTACGCAATAGTATGCCACTTCCCCATCGATTTGTTCAACTTTTTGCCCGCAAGAAGGACAGGTTGTAGGAGGTTGATAAACTTTTTCCGCTCCGGAACGAGCAGCGATGATCGGACCAATGACATAGGGAATTACATCTCCTGCGCGTTTGATCATGAGTCGATCCCCAATTCGGATATCTTTTTCAGCAATAAAATCAAAGTTATGCAGGGTTGCCTGGCTCACCGTCACCCCTCCCACCTCAACGGGTTCTAGGATGGCATAGGGAGTTAACACCCCCGTTCTACCCACATTCACTCCGACATCGAGCAAGGTGGTTGAAACTTCTAAGGCGGGAAATTTGAAAGCAATCGCTCCCCGAGGATCTTTGCCTACAATTCCTAGATCGGCGGATAATATTTGATCGTCAATTTTTACAACTGCCCCATCAATTTCATATTCAAGGGCCTCGCGTTTACTCACCCATGCTTCACATGCCTCAACAGCCTCATCAATGGTTTTACAATATTCAATATTATCGGGTACAGGAAAACCTAAATCTTTGAGATATTGAATGCTCTCAGATTGTGTTGGGGGCAAATCCCCATCTCCCGAAACGATGGTGTAGGCCAATATTCGAAGGGGGCGAGTTGCCACTATCGAGGAATCTAACTGGCGCAGGGTGCCCGCAGCTGTATTCCGGGGGGTTTGATAAGTCTTCTCTCCCAATTCAAGCTGGCGTTTATTCATTTCATCGAAATCATCTAAATTAATGAACACTTCGCCACGAACAACCAAGGTTGGGGGGGGCTGGGGGCCGTCTGTCAAAACTGGAATTCGAAGGGGAATCGATTTGAGCGTTTTTAGATTGGTGGTTATGTCTTCGCCCACCTCACCATTTCCACGAGTAGCACCCTGGACAAAGATGCCATCATGGTAATGAAGAACCACAGTGAGTCCGTCCAACTTTGGTTCGACAACAAAACTGGCATCGAAAACACGTTCATCAATTTTCCCTATGCGGTCCAGCCACGCACGTAAATCGTCGCCATCAAAGGCGTTGGCCAAGCTGAGAATTTGGGAGGGATGGGCAACTTTATCAAACCTTTGGGAGATTGTAGATCCTACCCTTTGAGAGGGAGAATCTGGAGTGATCCATTCTGGATGTGCTTCTTCAATGGCGCGCAGTTCGTTCAATAATTGGTCAAACTCAAAATCACTCACCATCGGTTCATTCAAAACATAATACTTATAATTATGTTTTCGAAGAATTCCATGTAATTCCAACAACCTGGTTTGTGATTTATCTTTTTCCATACCGCACATCCATTAATTTAGAATTGAATAGTATTCTATTATTTTATACGAAAAGATGGGCAAGAAACAAATTACGCTGAGATAAATTTTCCAAAAGCTGAATAACAATTTGAGCCGAGCCGATGGCCGACATCCGACTCACAGAATGTTACATTTGCACCGTTCTTTTCGAGCATATCTCTGGCGGAATAGGCCATATCAATTTTCACAATTTGATCTTTTGTGCCATGAGCGATAAAAATCGATTTACCGTTTACCGGTCCTTGAGCAAGTTTGGGTTCACATTTCTCTGGCAAGAAACCCGCTAACCCGGCGATCTTATTTACTTTTTGCGGATAGGTCATGGCGTAAGCATAGGTTAAAGCAGCACCTTGACTAAATCCGGCAATGTTAATTTCCGAAAAATTACCCTCATACTGACGGGACAAGCTATCAAGTAAATTTGAGAGCAACTTTATTGAGGGAGTAAAATCATCTAACCAAGACCATCTTCCGGAAGGGTTTTCCACCCAAGTAAACCCTTCAAGAGTGGGATTACTGATTTTAAAGGGTGCCCGGGGAGCGATCACCAGATAGGTGCTGGGTATTTTGCTAGCAAATGACCACATTGAATTCTCATCACCCGTCCAGCCGTGCAATAATAATAAAACGGGGGCAATACCGATTTGTTTTGGAGTTTTAATCTTTATTAAGAATTCTTCTTCTTGGATAATTTCAATATTATCTGTCATTGGCTAACTTGGTGATCCATTCGATTGTTTTCATTGCGAGCCAGATAAATACCAGGGGGAATATTCCGCCAAGGATACATAATAACCCGGTGACGGCAGCAATCTTTCCATATGCATAATAGATCAAGCCATCCCCGATCAATAATACAATAATTAAAAACCCGATAAACAGTCTGACATTTGTTTGTTGGGCATATTTTCTAAGATCGCGTTTCATCTCGATTTCTTTCCTTGATTCTTCTCATCATTTTATCGATGCCAATAAATTTTCCAACACGGGATGTCCAACGAACTGCACGGTGGATATTATTTAATTGCTTCAAGGTGGCTACTTCCCCAAGCAATACGATCTCTTCAACGTCCACCCGATCCAAAATGCCAATACTTGAAACATCTGGACGCAGGATCACATCAGGGTTATCAATTTCTAAACGCATTTCCGCTAATAAGCGACTACTTACATCTAGTGAACGCAAAAATATATTGAGTGCTTGTGCAACTTTTAATCGTGTAAGCCTCTCCAACACGGGAGACTCATTTTCAATCTGTAAATGGGCTGGCGCTGAGGGTGTCCCTGGTTCTTGGGAAAGAACAACCGCAACAACTGGGACATTTGGGCAAAGTTCTTTTACAATGTCGACCGGTACAGGATTACTGACTCCCCCATCGACCAATAATTCGTCCCCTCTTAGTCTGGGTGGCAAAATCCCTGGAATGGCGATTGTTGCAAGCACTGCTTCGAGTACTGAGCCTTCTTGGATGACCACTGGTTCCCCGCTGTTCAGATCGACGGCTGTAACCGCAAACGGAATTGGCAATTCAGCAAATGTAAGATCTCCCAAAACTTTGGTGAGCATCTCTGTAATCCCTGAAAGACCCAAAAGAGAGGGCTGTTCTCCTTCAGCATGACCGTAAAGTTTTTTTTGATCTAACTCCGCCATTTGTTTCTTAATCGCTTCAGGAGAAAATCCGGCTAAATACAATGCACCGATCAACCCTCCTGCACTAGTTCCAGCAATCGCCTTGATATTAAAGCCTTCATGCTCTAAAACTTTGATTACACCAATATGTGAGTACCCTTTGGTTCCCCCCCCACCCAGGGCTAATGAAATATCCATTTTTTAATTATAATCCCTCTTCAAATTAAAAGAGAAACCTCCTATCTTTAATCAAAAAATAGGAGGTTCTCGACCTTTATTAATTATGCCTTAAAGGGCATTTCGATCACTTTTTCTTGAATTTCAGCTTCCAATTTAAGCATTAATTCTTTAACGTGGAAAATTGTGTCACCATACGAGACTTCATGACGGTCTTTTTCTTTGCGTAATTTTACTTCAACAGAATTTTCTGTGGTCGAACGTTCACTGGTCGTAAGTCGGATCGGAATACCAATGAGATCTGCATCATTAAATTTCACACCTGGCGATCCCTTGCGGTCGTCGTATAAGACCTCGACACCGGCGGCTTGCAGCTCCTCGTAAAGTTTTTCTGCCTGCTCTTCGCCACCACGTAGGGCAACCAGATGCACATGATAAGGTGCAACAGAGATCGGCCACATCAATCCATAATCGTCTCGATACTCTTCGGCGATCGATTGTAATAAACGCCCACTCCCAATGCCGTAACTTCCCATAATGACGGGTTTGGCTTTTCCATTTTGATCTAAGAAGTTTGCCTTCATCGCACTAGAGTAGCGGGTTCCTAATTTGAAAATATTTCCAATCTCGACCCCGCGAGTCGTATGCATCGCGTGTCCACAATCAGGGCAAGAATACCCATCGTCAGCAGCCACAATATCGGTGATGATCGCGTCCTCATAATCTCGGCCATAATTGGTGTTGAGATAATGGAAACCAGCATCATTGGCTCCTGCAACCAGGTTGGGGGACTTTGCTGCAAGATCATCGACAACCAAAATAATGTCTTTTATGCCGATCGGGGAGGCGTAGCCAGGCACTGCCCCAACAGCTTCGATCTCAGATTCTTCTGCGGGTCGGAGTTCTTTGGATTTGATCGCATTTGCCAGTTTTGTTTCATTCAGGTCCATGTCACCGCGGGTGATGGCAAATACCAATTTTTCTACATCCTCGGTGCCCTCTGTGATGGTTGCAACCAAGAAAATGGCTTTGGCGGTCTTGCTTTCTGGGATGTCCAAGAATTTTGCTAAATCTGCTATGGTTTTAGAATCAGGGGTTGCGATCTTCTCTAATTCTTTTTGAGCTTCATCCTCAGGTTCAGGTTTTCTGAATAATGCAATTTGCCGATTAGCTAGATAACCGCATTCACTGCAATTTAATAATGTATCCTCACCAATTGGCGTAATATACATATATTCATGGGACATACTGCCGCCCATCATGCCCACATCTGCTAAAACTGAAACAGAGGGCAAATTACAACGATTGAAAATATTGAAATAGGCCTGATAATGAGCTCGATATTGTTTATCTAATCCTTCATCATCCACATCGAGACTATAGGAATCTTTCATGGTAAATTCACGCACACGAATTAAACCAGCACGAGGACGGGCATCGTCTCGCCATTTGGTTTGGATATGGTAGACCAGCATCGGCATTTGTTTGTAAGATTGCACAAATTTGCGAACCAGATCTGTGACAACCTCTTCATGAGTCATGGCCAAGACCATGTCGGCACCCTTCCGATCCTTAAATCGGCTCATCTCGCCACCGACCTCAAAATAACGATTGGTTTCCTTCCAGACCTCGGCGGGGTTTACTACAGGCATCAAGATCTCCTGTCCACCGATGGCATTCATTTCCTCTCGGATGATGTTCTCTATTTTTACTGTTGTTCGCATGGCGAGGGGCATCAAGGAATAAACCCCAGCACCTAATTGACGGATAAACCCTGAACGTACTAATAATTTATGGCTTTCAATTTCTGCATCTGCAGGTGCTTCTCTCAGTGTTTGACTGAACATTTGGCTCATTCTCATATTTCTCTTCTCCTAAAATCTTCCTTTAAGTGTAAATGCCCTGATCTGATCAGGGCACAGGTTTGATAATTTACAGGTGGATAGTATTTATCATCTATCCGCGTATTCATGCCCTAGAACTTAAAAACTTCGGCCCAAAGGCCGGCCTAGGTACCGGTGTTAAATTAATTGAATAACTTTCTTTATACATGATGGCTAGTTTATACGGTCAAAATTTATTTGTCAAGCGCTATTTGAACATTGGTTATAATTCAAGTGGAAATTCTTTTTTTTCGTTCAATTGATATTTTTATTATTTATTAATTACGATTAAAAAATAATTCATTAATCCGTAAAATATTCGTCTATAAATTCTGCAACCTATCATGACTTATCTCGTATAGTAGGTTAGATAGAAAGATTGAGGAGAATAATCTTGCTGCAACCTGAGGCAGAGTGGATAGCCAAAGCACAAAAAGGGGACGATGAAGCCTTTTCCAGATTGGTAGAGGTTTTTCAAAGGCCAGTACATAACCTTTGTTATCGAATGCTAGGTAATGCCAACGATGCTGAAGATGCAGCTCAAGAAACCTTTATCAGAGCTTATAAGGCGATTAAACGTTATGACCCATCGAGAAAATTCTCCACTTGGCTGCTAACAATCGCTTCTAACTATTGTATTGACCAACACCGTCGGCGTAAATTGCCCACTTTTTCTTATGACAGTATGCCGGTACCCGATATTTCGGATAATAACCCGGGCATTGACAGACTAATGGTGTTGGGCGAAAACAAAGAAAAAGTGATGGAATTATTAGACATTTTAAATCCGAAAGATAGATCGGCAGTAATTTTACGATATTGGTATGACTACTCTTATGATGAAATCGCCAATAGTCTTTCCTTATCCAATAGTGCAGTGAAGAGTAGGCTGCACAGGGCAAGAAAAGAATTAGCATCAGAATGGCTAGAAATGCAAGAAGAAAGTACAACCTTTGAGAGGACCCAAAATGAACAAACAATTTAATGAACGCCTACTAGAATCAACTTGGCAAGAAATTGAATTCACAATAAAAAATTCTAAGGAGATCGGGCCAAAGCCCGGTTTCACTAATCGTTGGAAAATGCGATTAGAAGACCAACGCAAGATCGAACAGCGGCGTCAAGCTTGGATATTCGTAGGTATTAACGCGATCACCGCATTAATCATCTTGGGTATCATCGGCGTTCTTAATTTCCCGGAAAGTTCAAGCACTAGTGAAGCATTTGTGGGTGTGGTCGCTATTTTCTCAAAATTAATTATTTACCTAAAAATGTTAGGTGGCGTGATTGGTTCGATTATTAAAACTATCCCGGGGTTATTACCCTCCTCATGGTGGATGAATATTATCGCCGGTTTTGTACTTTTGTTCGGTTTTTGGACCTCTACCATTAGAAAAGTTATTGTTCAGCAAGGAGTTTCACAATGAAAAAATCAAAAAAGATCGTAGTCTTATTAATACTGATCCTATCCCTGGTTCTTCCAGGGGCAGCAAGTGCAAAGGATGAATATTCCCCATTATTTGATGATCAAGTTGTTTTTGGCGGCACATATAGCCTCGACGAAGGGGAAATATTAAACGGAAGTCTCATCATTTTCGGTGGGGTGATTACCTTAGAGGAAGGCTCCTTTATTAGTGGCGATATTGTATCCTTTGGAGGAAATATTTCTTCAGCGGGTGAAATCGCTGGTGACGTAATCGCCATAGGTGGAATCATGAATTTATATGAGACCTCCATAATAAAAGGCGATCTGATTGCTCCAGGAACCCTGCTCAAGAAAAGCAGTGGTGCAGTAATTTTAGGACAGATCATTTCCGAATCGACAGCGTTCCGGATCAATAACGGACAGATCACTCAAATTCCTGATATCGAGCTGCCAGAATTGCCTGAACTTCCAGAACTACCGGACTTACCCTATATTCCCACAATCCCCGATCTACCTTCAAACCCAGTGGAAAGATTTTTCGACTCGGTATCCAATGCCCTCTATCCAATCACGCAATTCATGTGGTACATGTTTAGGACATTCGCAGTATCAGCGGTGGCGATCCTCTTGGTTCTCTTTGTTCCCAAACATGCAAATAGGGTTTCAAATGTGATCTCCACTCAACCCATGGTGTCAGGTGGATTAGGCATTCTAACTTTGATCGTAATATTCCCTATGATGGTGATCTTAGCTATCACGATCATCCTTTCTCCGGTTAGTCTAGTACTCCTCATATTGCTATTCGTCGGGTTATTCTTTGGATGGATTGCAATGGGACAAGAACTTGGTCGGAGATTGAACAGTGCTTTAGGCCAAACCTGGACAGATGCGGTTCAAGCTGGGGTTGGCACATTTGCATTGATGTTCCTCGTGAGTAGTTTGAACTTTATTTTCTGGGATATTATTGGCTGGGGTGTGAGTGTGATCGTTGCAGCAGTAGGATTAGGTGCGGTAATCTTCACAGTTTTCGGCACTCGAGATTACCCTCCCCCCCCGGTTTCTGGAAGCAAAGAACCCGCAATTGAGATAGCACCAACTGAACCAGGGGTTGTGGAGGAAGAAAAACCAAAGGCAAAACCTAAAGCAAAACCAAAAGCAAAACCGAAGACAAAGCCTAAGCCGAAGAAAAAGGCTCCACCCAAAAAAGAATAATAATATCTAGAAAAAGCCCCTTAAATGGGGCTTTTTTTTATCGATATGGACAATTCCATGGCGTCTATCTTCGTGATATACTCGAATAAAGAAGAGATGAAAAAACTGATTTAAAATAAATTAGTTTAATAGTAACTAATATTTCATTGCAGGGTTATCTATTTTAACCTTGCCTGCAAAGGATTTTATGGTTTCAGAGATTAACGATGAAGAGGCATTAACCCAAGCATCGCAAGGAGATCGGGAAGCTTTTGGCATACTTTATGATCGTTATATCGGTCGAATTTATAACTATATATATTATCGAACCGGTAATCAACATGATGCGGAAGATCTAACATCAAAAGTATTTTCAAGAGCAATGAAACACATCACAAATTATCAAAACCGTGGTGTTCCCTTTTCGGCCTGGTTATACCGGATTGCACATAACCTGGTTGCGAATTGGCATCGAGATAATAGTCGGAAGCAAGAAGTTGGATTGGATGATTCCTTTTGGATCAGTTCCGACATCGAAATGCCAGAAAACATTTTAGTGCGATCGCAAGAAAGAGATGATCTGCTGAAGATCATCAAAACCTTGCCAGATGACCGACAATTGCTCTTGGTGCTGAAATTCGTAGATCACCTATCAAATGCGGAAATCGGCAAGATCATGGATCGGACCGAAGGAGCTATAAAAAGTTTGTATCATCGGACTTTATTGGCCCTTAGAGAAGAAAAAAATATCAATTCAACAGACCAAGATCAGGTGAATGGATCTACTGAATAATTGAGGTCTGAAAGTAGTTTATTTAGAAAGTAGGTGTATGATGAAATTTTATTTTCCGTGGCAAAAAAAGAATAAGTTCGTCAATTTGACTGAACTGGAAGCAAAGTTGGACGCGGTTTTACAACCTGTAAAAATGCGCCAGGAGTTCATTTCAGAGCTTCGGCAAACTTTGATGGGTAAAACCAAGAAACAGAAATTTTCAATCAAAAACGTTGACCCTAAAACAAGTTGGTTGATCTTTGGTGGTGTGCTTAGCAGCGTGATGATCATCTTCTCAGGTATTCGTGCGGTGATCGCTTTACTAGGTGCAATCGGCTTAATCCAAATTAATAAAAAGATCGAAGAAACCTCGAACAACCAGCAGGTAATGGTTTAATTCATGCAATTCAATATATATTAAACAAAAAGGCGACCAGATGGTCGCCTTTTTTGCTAGTAACTGTTCAAGGTCATTCTATTTTTCTACCCAATAATTCTTCAACCAACCAAATGGCTTCAGAAACTAGATCGACCTCGGGTAATGGCCAATAGGAATCTTCATCCACATTATCTTTTTTCACCTTCAATTGCAGATGTTCCAGGATAGATTCGACTTTTTCATCTAGATTATTCTGTTCGGCATAATACTTTATAAAATCAAATGCACTCGGTGTATTGAGTTCCACCCCATCTCGTTTTAACTTCAATTGAATCGCCCAACCTGCTGCTCTGCGTGCACAAACCCTTGCCATTCCAGGATTATTAGCTGTTTGAGCTGAATTTGCATGAATGAGTTCTTTTTTGATCTTTTCAATTAATTTATTATCTTCCATATTCCTTCCTCGCAGAGAGTAATTATAACAAAATATGGTTGGTAGGATGTTTTTTCGCAAGGAAACTGCTCGAATAAATTGCTTAATTAGCTCTTGTGTTCTATAATATAGTTATGAATTCCCAGCCCATCCTAGCTGATTTGACCCAAAATATGAATCTGGAAACCGATAGTGAAATTGATTGTCAGGTGACGAGTAATGGACATTTTGCTGATGGAATTCCTATCAGCAAGGCTGTGATGCCAAATGGAAAAAGTATTAGCTTACTCAAAACCATGATTACGTCGGCATGCGAGAAGAATTGCTATTATTGCCCTTTCCGTGCCGGGAGGGATTTTCGGCGGGCAACGTTTACCCCAGATAAATTAGCACATACCTTTATGCGGATTTACTATGCCAAGGCTGTTGAAGGCGTGTTTCTTAGTTCTGGGGTACTGAATGGAGGAGTCAGCTCTCAAGACAAGTTGATTGATACCGCGGAAATTCTTCGATCAAAATATGAATATCGCGGCTATTTACATTTAAAGCTAATGCCAGGTGTCGAAAAGGATCAAGTAGAACGGGCAATGATGTTAGCAAGCAGAATCTCGATAAATTTAGAAGCTCCGAACGAATGTCGTTTAAAGCTTCTCGCCCCAAAAAAGAATTTTTCTGAAGAGCTTATTCAACCTCTGAAATGGGCAGAACAAATTAGGAGAAATAAATCCCCTCATAAAAACTGGAATGGCTTGTGGCCATCGAGTACCACTCAATTTGTGGTGGGCGCAGTTGGAGAAACCGATATGGAAATCATCTCAACGAGTGAGAAACTCTTTTCCCAATTAAATCTAAAAAGGGTTTATTATTCAAAATTCAACCCGATAGAAGACACGCCACTGGAGAATCATCCCGCCGAAAACCCTTGGCGTCAACATCGTTTATATCAATCTTCATATTTATTGAGGGATTATGGTTTTTCCTTGGAAGAAATGCCCTTTGATCCTGAGGGGAATTTGCCATTGGAAACAGATCCAAAAATAGCTTGGGCTAAGGGTAATCTAACTGAGGACCCGATAGAAATAAACAAAGCTGAAAAAGAAGAGCTTATTCGCATTCCTGGGATCGGGCATAAGGGTGTTCAAAGCATTCTACAAAACAGAAAACATCATAAAGTAAAATCCATCCAGCAGTTAAAAAGGATGGGTATTGGTACAAAAAACGCCAGAGATTTCATTTTGCTGGATGGAAAACGACCCGCCCGCCAAACAAGCTTTCTTTAAACATCTAGTATGATAGGGTGATTAGGCTCAAAAAGGATATTAATTATGTGTGCACGATTCTCAATCATAGGTGATGCAGTATCTATACAACAAACTTTTCCACGGGTCGAACTCCCCGTTGAAGCTTTTTCTCCCCGCTATAATATTGCACCCTCACAGCCAATCGCGGTTATTCCAAATGATGGGAGAAACAAATTGGACTTTTTTATCTGGGGACTTATCCCCTCTTGGGCAAAAGACCCAAAAATCGGCTACAAAATGATCAATGCCAGAGGGGAAACTCTCGGCGAAAAACCTTCCTTTCGAGCTGCATATAAGCGACGACGGTGTCTCATCTTGGCGGACGGATTTTATGAGTGGATAAAAATGCCTGGGGAAAAAACAAAAACACCCCATTTTATTCATCTCAAAACCAAGGAAGCCTTTGCATTTGCCGGATTATGGGAAACTTGGTGGGCACCAGATGGCTCAGAACTAAAAACCGCTACAATAATCACAACGGAACCCAATCCGTTAATTTCTAAATTACATAATCGAATGCCCGTGATCTTAAAAAAAGAGGATCATGAGTTATGGCTTTCACAAGAAGAGAAGAAACCGGTTGATCTGCAGCATTTACTCACCGCTTACCCTGAAAACGAGATGGCGTATTACCCCGTTTCAACCTTGGTCAACAGTCCTTATAACGACGTGATTGATTGCATAACTCCGGCGTGAGAAATTAAATTCTATTAACCCTTTATGTTTAAATTATAAAGATGATTTGTGCAAATCTTCTCTATTTGCTTGCCCCCATCCTAGGCTTAAATTACAATAGAGCTATTGTTTAGGAGAGTAACCAATGACTGAAATGCTTTATCAAATGGATAGTTATGTAAAGGAATTTGAGGCAAAAGTAACTGGGCATGATCTAGAAAATCATGGACTGATCTTAGATAAAACAGCTTTTTACCCCGGGGGTGGCGGACAACCAGCAGATTCTGGATTTATTTTGGATAGAGATACTGAATTTGCAATGAAGCGCGTAAAAAGAATTGAGGGGAAATATGTACATTTGATTGAAGGGGAGGCAGCGTTGCCCTCCATTGGAACCGCTATAAAAGGAATCATTAATTGGGATCATCGATATGAGTTAATGCGGACGCACACTGCCATGCATATTTTGTGTGGGGTTGTGTTTAGAGATTACGGTGCATCAGTCACCGGGGGGAATATGGATCCACTCAAAGGTCGGATGGATTTTGAGTTTGAAACGATGAAGCAAGAATTGGTGCATGATATTGAAATCGCGATCAACAAAGAAATTGATAATGCACGTGATCTAAATGTCAAAATATTGCCAAGGAAAGAGGCATTTGAAATTCCTGATCTCATCCGTACCAAGATCAATTTGCTTCCGGAGAATATCCAGGAAGTACGAGTGGTCGAAATAGAAGGTTTGGATGTTCAGGCAGATGGCGGAACCCATGTGAAGAATACCTCTGAAGTGGGAAGAATTAAAGTAACCGATTATAAAAGCAAGGGAAAAATAAATAAAAGAATATATGTTGAAATTGTAAAATAAATATTTCAACTCTTTGGAGATTCTGTAAATGTCAAAGTATAAGTTGCTACTTTTTTGTTTTAGTTTATTAATTGTCCTTACAAGTTGTGGATTAAATGGGCCCACCGAGGGGCTAAATCCAATTCAGACACGGGGCAAAACTATTTTTAATCAATATTGTGCTGCCTGCCATGATAACCAAGGGGATATAATAATCGTAGGACCCCCTCTTAGCCATATCGCCACCTCGGGGGGCGACCGAGTTGCCGGGATTAATGCAGAGACTTATATCCGACAATCTCTCTTAGAACCTGATGCATTTTTTGTAGACGGTTTCGATGACCTGATGCCTAAAACCTTCAATGATATTTTGGCGCAGGAAGAGATTGACTCTCTTATTGAATTTTTACTCACTTTGAAATAGTTTATTGATCATACTTGATAATCGATATGATTTAACAGTGTTAAAAGGGGTAATATAAACCTACACAAATAATAGGCTTTATGTTAAACTTGTCCATTGTGACGCCAGTAAAATGGCTCACTTTCCGCTTTTGATTTTTTCAAAGGCAATCCCGAGGAAAGGAGGCATACACATGCGAAGTTATGAAGTTGTTGTTATCGTTCACCCTGATCTAGACGAAAAAGCATTTACAGAAGTTCTTGATCGTGTACAAGGTTGGATAACAGAAGCTGATGGCAAAGTAACCAAAGTAGACCTGTGGGGTAAAAAGAAACTGGCCTACGAAATCCGCAAACAGACCGAAGGTCAATATGTAATTATTTATGCGGATATGAACCCAACATTTTGCTCAGAACTTGAAAGAAATTTGCAATTGAATGAATCAATCATGCGGTTTATGGTAACTATTGCGATCGAAGTTGAAGATGAACCAGAAGTAATTGAAACTGAAGCTGTAGAAGTAGAAGCAGTAGAAACTGAAACTGTTGAAACCGAAACAGTAGAAACTGAAACTGTAGAAACTGAAACAGTAGAAACCGAAGCATTAGAAACTGAAGCTGTAGAAGTAGTAGAAGAAAAAGAAGAAGAATAAAGAAAGAGATATTTTCCATCCTCCCTTAGGATTTATCCTAAGGCTTTCTTTGAGAAATTAATTGTTTTTTGTCGGAATTTTTCTGGAGAGGAAATTATGAGCAGAGGCCTCAATAAAGTAATGATCATCGGTCATTTAGGTCGGGACCCCGAAATGAGGTTCACCCCGTCTGGTCGGCCGGTTACCTCCTTTAGTGTTGCTACTACCCGTAATTGGAATACTTCAAGCGGTGAAAAACGCTCAGAAACGGAATGGTTCAATATTGTGTCCTGGGGCAGTTTAGCTGAGATCTGTAATCAATATCTCGCTAAAGGCCAACAAGTATACATTGAGGGCCGTTTACAATCCCGCAAATGGGAAGATGATGATGGAAATCGTCGCACCACTGTTGAAGTCGTTGCCAAAGAAATGGTTATCTTAGGAGAACGGAAGAAAAAGTATTCCGAGGCTTACAAAGACAGCGGGTCGAAAAAAGGTGAAGCAAAACCTAAATCCGATCAAGATAATGATCAAACTGGTGGTTTCGATGAGGACGAGGACGAATTTCCTTTCTAGTAGAAATAATTTCTTGAAAAATGGAATACGTGGAAAAATATCACGTAAGGAGAACAACCAATGAGTGAAAGACCTCAAAATAATCGAGGTGGAAACAGGGGCGGCGGAAGACGCTTTTATTCCCGACCTCGTAATTGCCAATTTTGTCCTGTAAATGCCAAAGTCCTTGACCATAAAAAGGTTGAGGTACTTTCAAAGTTCGTGACTAAAGAGGGAAAAATTAGACCCCGCCGTCAAACTGGCACTTGTGCAAAGCATCAACGCATTGTCGCATCTGCAGTAAAACGTGCACGTCATATTGCCCTTTTACCCTTCGCGGGTGAATCCCTGAGATAATACAACTCAAAAATGGAAAAAATTTAAGGGCATAGGCTTTACTTCCTATGCCCTATCTTTTTGAAGGAACCCGAAATGGCAAATAAAAAAGAAAAGAATAATGCGATTGGTAGAATTGGGCGAGTTGAACGCGAAGAACGGTTGAAACGGGGTGTGCGGATTGCAACCGCAACAGTTTTGGTTATTATTGTGGGAATCTTGTTGTTCGGCTTCATTACCGAATTCTTTATTAATCCTAACCAAGCAATAGCGACTGTTGATGGAGAAGTAATTTTTACAAAAGATTACCAAGCGAGAGTAAAATTTGAACGCCGACAGTTGGTATCTACATTCTCGCAATGGTACAACTTCTATTATGAATCAAGCACATCTGGTGGGGATGAATTTACATTAAATTATGCCCTTGATAATTTGAAACGGATCGAGTCTCAGTTAGATGTGGACACCTTAGGTTTGTCACTCCTCAATTTGATGATTGAAGATGTGATTATTGAGCATGAAGCCAATAGTTTGGGCATCACAGTTACAGATGAAGAAATAGAAGAAAGGATTCAATCCTTATTTGCCTATTTCCCCAATGGCGTTCCTGTACCCACCACAGTACCAGAGATTGTCCCTACCTCCACGCTCACAGCACAACAGTTGCTGATCGCTACTGTGGTCCCAACAGCCACGGTTGCCGCGACAGAGGTGGTTGAAGATGTCGAGCCTACCCCAACTGAAGAGGTTGAGGATGTTGTGCCTCTTCCAACTCCGGAAGCAACTGAATACACATTTGAGGCTTACGAAGAAACAATTGAGGCCTTTATTGACTCTGTGACAGAAATTAACTTCACTATGGAAGATTTTTCGAGATATGTTTCTGGAATCATCTACCAAGAAAAGTTGCAGGAAGAATTAACCAAAGATATTCCAAGAACACAAGAACAAGTATGGGCTCGCCATATCTTGGTGGAAACGGTAGATATTGCAAATGATCTATACGACCAAATCATGGATGGGGAAGATTTTGCAGAATTGGCAGCAGAATTCTCTATTGATTCCTCGAACGCATCCAGGGGTGGAGATCTGGGATGGTTTGCGATGGAAACGATGGTGTCTGAATTTGCTTTAGCAGCTTTTGTTACGCCGATCGGTGAGATCAGTAAGCCAGTGGAAACTAGTTTTGGTTTTCACCTGATCCAAGTGGTTGGGCATGAAGAACGCCCTTTGACTCCATCCGAATATACTCAGCTTCAAGCTACTGAATTTTCTAAATGGCTTTCTCAAAAAGTTGAAGATTCTGATGTCGTCGTAGAAGATTACTGGTTAAGTCGAATTCCAAATGAGCCTGCAGTTCCCGCACAGATCGTACTCCCAGAATAAATTAGTATTAAACAAAAAAAGAGGTAGCCTAGGCTACCTCTTTTTATTTAATACTCTTTATCTTTACTTACCGTGGTCTTCCCAACCTTCCCAATAACCAGGTCCTTCTTCAAAGAAATCATAGTTAGCTTGGGTTTCTTCAGTGAGGTCGACAGTTTCGCCAGCTTCTAATGCCTTCGTTGCATCCAGTTTTACTTCTACACCATGGTGATTTGTTCCGGTGTATGCGGTGTCAAAGCCTTCTGTTCCAGAGGGTTTTGCGATAAATTCGCCACCAGTTGCATCATAGGCATCTGGCACTTCGTCCTCGGTGAAAATTGCTTCGTAGGGGCACTCAGGAATACATGCGCCACAATCGATGCAAGTATCTGGGTCGATATAATAAAGTGGCCATTTTTCTTGGGGCATCCCTGGAACGATACATTCGACTGGGCAAACCTCAATACAACCGCCATCTCGTAAACACAAACTTGTAATAATATGGGTCATTCTTTTAATCCTCCGTAGTATTTCCTCTACAAAATTTTATTTTTCAAACCGCCGAGATACTTCATCCCAGTTTACAATATTCCACCATGCTGAAACATAATCAGGACGGCGATTTTGATAATTTAGATAATAAGCATGTTCCCAAACATCCAATCCTAAAATTGGGGTTGAACCGGTGGAAACTGGGTTATCTTGGTTAAGGGTAGAGGAAACTTCTAAGCTTCCATCAGATTTCTTTGATAACCATGCCCAGCCACTTCCAAAACGAGTGCCTGCAGCTTTAGCGAAAGCGGCTTTGAAGGATTCAAAGTCACCAAAGGCGGCGTTAATTGCATCGGCTAAAGCACCTGTGGGTTCGCCACCACCATCTGGGGACATTACTTCCCAAAATAGTTTGTGATTGGCAAATCCACCACCATTATTTCTAACGGCGGTGCGGATCGATTCTGGCAAATCATTTAGATTGGATAGTAATTCTTCAACAGATTTATCAGCATTTTCAGGGGTCCCTTCTAACGCTGCATTCAGATTGTTTGTGTATCCATTATGATGTTTGCTATGGTGAATTTCCATCGTACGCGCATCAATATGAGGCTCTAAAGCATCATATGCATAAGGTAATTCTGGTAATTTGAAAACCATTTGTATCTCCTATGAACATTTGAGGTAGTTATCGCTCCAATAACTGTTCCTACGTTATAATCTAAAGGATTGTAGCCTTCCCATCAAGGTTTGTCAAGAAAATTATTTTCCGATGCATAAATCCCCAACCTCCCCCCCATTCTCTCCTAACTTAGCAATCTTTTTCGGAATTTTGGCGGTTTCTAGCTCTTCTTTATTCATTCGATTTGCACAAACTGAAGTCAACTCTTTAGTTATTTCCGCTTACCGATTGGCACTTGCTTCCATAATCCTTTTTCCTGTGGCTTTATTGAAATATCGGAAGGAATTCTCCCTTTTAAATAAGAAAGAAATACGATTAGGCATCCTTTCGGGGATATTTTTAGCTTTACATTTTGCCACTTGGATCAGTTCGCTGGAATACACTACCGTAGCAAGTTCTGTCGTTCTGGTTTCCACCACCCCACTTTGGGTTGCAATCCTTTCCCCGGTCACAATCAAAGAACCGATCACCAAAATAATTGCAATTGGGTTGCTGATTGCACTTCTGGGTACAGTCATTATTGGGATGAGCGATATTTGTGAGTTTAATTCTGGAATTTCCTGCCCAGGAGCAAAGGAATTTTTCCAAGGGCAAGCCGTTATTGGCGATCTTTTGGCTTTATTTGGTGCCTGGATGGCAGCAGGCTATGTGTTGATCGGCAGAACACTTCGAAAAAAACTATCTGTAGTGAGTTATGTGTTTTTAGTATATAGCATCGCCGCAATTCTTTTGATAATTATCGTTTTTGGTTCAAAACAGCAAGCTTTCGGTTTTTCAAATGAAATATATTTATGGCTATTCTTGTTGGCGATTATTCCTCAACTAATCGGTCATTCGATATTCAATTGGTCCTTAGGATACCTCTCTGCAGCATTTGTTTCTATCGCCCTGCTGGGAGACCCAATTGCAGCGGTGATCATGGCGTTTTTATTTCTTGGGGAGACTCCCGGGCTAATAAAATTATTTGGGGCGATCTTAATTTTAGGCGGTATAATTGTAGCTTCAAAGAATAGTAAGGAAAAATTGGCTGATGAACCTTAATCAGCAAACCTGTTAGGAGTATTCAAATGCAATTACGTTTACGCTGTTTCAACTGTTCCACCCCCTATGCAATTAAGCAAGAGGAAATTGATGCTGCATTAAATTCCCTCTTTGAAGCAGGGCATAAACACTATAATGCCCACTGCCCAAAATGTGGAAAATCCAATAAAGTATCTAAAAAACAATTAAAGATGTCGGCCCCAAAATGGGAACCACCTAAAAAGACAAAAAAATAAGTTCTTTAAAGACCTAATCAAACGATTAGGTCTTTTTTTTATTCTCAATACTTGAAATTCTAATTAAATATTTGCTGATAGAGGTCCAAGTATTTATTTGCGGAATTTTTCCAAGAAAAATCTTGCTGCATCCCCCGCAATTGTAGTCCTCGCCACTTCCTTTGGTCTGTAAAAATCGATATGGCATCCGAAATTGATTTTTCACATGCTTTGGAGGTAGCTTCATTAAACAAAAATCCTGTAGATCGCCCTTCTGAATAATAATCTTCGATCGTATCCTTAAGCCCCCCCGTCGCTCGAGCAATAGGTACACAACCATATCGCATGGCAATCATTTGGGTGAGCCCACAGGGCTCATATCGGGAGGGAATAAGGATCGCATCTGCACCTGCATAAATTTTGTGAGCAAGCTTTTCATCGTATTTAATGATGGTACTAATTCGGTTTGGAAATTCGTCCGCTAAGGCAATGGCGGCCTGTTCTATTTTTTGATCACCACTACCCAAAATCACTGTCTGCCAAGATTGGTCAGTTAGATTCCTGAGTGCTGCAAGTGCAATATCAATTCCCTTTTGATTATCGAGTCGACTAATGATAGAAAATAAGGGAATTCTTGGGTCTAGGTCTAAGCTGAAATCAGATAGCAACTGAAGTTTGTTAATTTTTCTTTCAGTCAAGGATTTTCGGTCAAAGGTTTGTTTGATAAATTTATCCTTATTGGGGTTCCATGCCTTTAAATCTAAACCATTGATAATTCCGGAGACCTTATTTTTATTTTCTCTTAAATAACGATCGAGTCCAGAACCGAATTCTGTAGTTTGAATTTCTTGGGCATAGCCCTGAGACACAGTGTTAATTTTATCCGAAGCATCCATGCCAAGAGGCAAGGCCATTGAATTTGCCCAATCGGGGAGATCGCTTGTGTCTGGCACACTCAACCCAAATCCTTCAAATACATCGGCTACCTGATTTCCGAGGTAGGGCAAATTGTGAACGGTGACCAAGGTTTTCACATCTTTATAAAAAAATAATTCATTTGATTTTGCTTTAATTGCATAAATCGCGGGAGAGGTATGCCAATCATTGGCATGAATTAGATCGGGTTTCCAATTTAATAGTTCAAAAAATTTTAGGGAGGCCATTGAAAAAAATATGTATCTTAATGCATCCAGATTGCCGTCCTCTAAATACACGGATGAAGCTTCATCAAACAACTCTCCCCCCACAAAATAAACAGGGGCTGCTTTCGTTTTCAATTGAAAAACCTCCGCAGTTAAATATTTTTCCTCGTATGCTACTGAAAATGTTGCAATCATTTCCAGATTAAATTTAGACCGATCAATATTTCCGTGCATTGGAATGATGAGGCGAATATCTGGTTTTGCATCAAGCGAGTAGATAGCATTTGGTAAGGAACCCGCAACGTCACCCAGCCCTCCCACCTTAATATAGGGCATAGCTTCAGAAGCCATAAAGAGCACTTTCAAAGATTTATTCCCTCGATCTGGTATTAATTTTTCAGGAAAAATAGTATCATTTATGGGGTTCTGGGAGTCCTCCAAAATCATGGGCATCCTAGATTTTTGTATGGACTCTACTCCTCTGCCCGCCAACCTATCGGTTAACCTTGAGTAATCCTGCGATTGATTATCAAAGACTATTTGGAAATTCACATAAACATTCGTTTGATACGCCTTCAAATCAAAATATAGGCCATGTTTATGTACTTCAAGACAATTCCGAATAAATTCTTTCTTTGATATGAAATCTTGGAAAATTAAATAAGCGTTTGGGTCTTTGGGTAGATTCAATCCTTCCCCAATCATCTTTCTTATTAAACTTGTCTGTTCTTCATCTGATTTTTGCTTAAATTCTGCTGAATTTTTGATCCACCCACTCATTTCGGTGTATCTATTATGATAAATGACAAGTGCTTGTTGATCTTCTAGTTGATTAGAGAATGCAAATACATTGGGATCTTCATTGCCCTCATTGGTCACAAAATCATACAGAAGAAAATTATCCACTTCCGCAAATAAATTGCGCTTATGAAATAGAGGGAAAATTTGTTGTTGATGCCTATTAATCAATTCTTGGTCTTCATATTCGGATAATTTGGCTTTGTAATATTCCATGCCATATTTTTCCGTATACCCTTCGATTTGACCGTGGCCGATCATAGGAAGCCCTGGCAGAGTTGCCAGTAAGGTACATACCCCAAAATATTTATCATCCCTGCCAAATTGTTCAATGGCGGTTTCTTCATCTGGATTATTCATGAAATTTACAAATCGTTTCAGGATTTGAGGATCAAATTTTAATGTATTTTTTATCGATTGTTGAAATTTTTCGTTATCCTCATCTCGCAACATATGCATAAAAGCACTGTTATAGACCCGATGCATCCCCAGATTTCGCACAAAATATCCTTCCATTGTCCAAAAGGCCTCTGCGAGTAATAAGGTGTCGGGGGCTTCAACTGAAATCCGATCCACTACCTCGCGCCAGAATTCTTTGGGAATTCGTTCATTGAACTCTTTTTCATTTAACCCTTTTCCAGCCCGTGAGGGAATGTCCCCAGCCGAACCTGGTATGGGATACCATAATCTTTGAATATGTTTCTTCGCCAGGGTCATTGCGGCATCAAACCGAATAATCGGAAACTGTTTTGCCACATTGATAATAATTTGGATTACGGCCTCACGCGCTTCTCGGTTTAGAAAATTTATCTGAGCGGTATCATTCCAGGGCATATTTGTGCCATCATTGCCGTGATAAATGTATTTTGTCTCGCCCCGGACATAATCGACATGTTTAAAAACCACCGCCGCATCAGTTTTCTCATAATAATGGTCTTCTAAGAAGATACTGTGGTCGGTGGAAAAGGACAGGTCTTCTCCATTAAAACTATAGACTGGAAATGGGCTTTCATCCAAACTAATAAACCAATCCGGATGTTCTGCTATCCAAAGGGAATCAATCCCCATATGGTTGGGCACCATATCACTTGCTAATTTAATGCCACGCTGAATCGCCCTGTTGCGCAAATTCGCCATGGCATCCTCCCCCCCAAGATCATCTGCTATCTGATAATCAAACAGGGAGTAGGCAGATGCAACGGCATCATGATTGCCCATGATCTGCTTTATTCTTTTTGATGCACGGCTTCTTTCCCATAAACCAATTAGCCATAAGCCATTTATTCCACGTTCCGCAAGAATATCAAGTTCCGCATCTGGGATCTGATTCAGGGTTTTTATTTCAACGGCATATTTCTTTGAAAGTTGATCCATCCATACGTATGTGTTTTTTGCGATAAGAACCAATTTCGACATCCAATCTCGATCCTCGCTAAATCCTTCACTATCTTCCGTACTGGAAAAATGGCTGTACTCATGTATTTCAGATGTTCCAGGTTTGCCGCCAAATCTAGGTTTACTTTCTTCCTTCAATAGGTCTAGGCTATTGATCAGCTGGGTGACCCTCTCCCCTAAATATGGTTTCCAATGATCCAAAATATAGCTAAGTTGACCTTCGATTGAATTGGGTGAGTTTTTTGCAGGGCTTTCTAATAATTGAAAAAGATTTAGTTTTGAATTGGAAAATTTAGGCTGTAATGAAAAGAAAAATTTGAGTTTTTCAATTATTTGAAGGTAGCTTGTTTCTTCATTGAGTTGGCTATCATCATAAAATTCTTTGTATAAAATAAAGGCGGGGTTATTATTTTCAATCCACAAAAGTAACATCTCTTCAAGAAGAATAAATTTATTTTCTATGCCATTGCTACTTCCTGATATGTACTCTTCCCAATGGGTATTGCCCAAAAATATTTCAAGAGGGGGGAATTCTGTTGCAAAATATTTTATCGCCTCATCAACACTAGTTTTGCCGACCTCTTCAACTAAAAACTGGTATGCTTTTTCAATAATTTCTTGATCAATATCATTTCTATATTGCCCGATCAATAAATGCATCATTTCATCGATAAGACTAATTGCGTAAATTTCTCCAGCTTTGGCCGATTGCCCCGGGAATTTTTTTAGATCCTTTTGCAAATTTATTTTATAAGCCAATTCCTTAGCAGAAAAAATATCTTTAATTAATAAGTTTCCATTAATCGAGAATATAGAGTGATCAAATTGATATTTATTCCTTGATCTTCTTGAAATATGAAACTCAAATTTTCCAGGCTTGGGTTCCTTTGAGTATTCGTAATAGTTGTTTCTTCCCATAAAAAATATTTTCCAAATTGATTTGTAAAAATTGACCTATACCTATTTTACCCAATAAGTAAAGGGACACCCCTTTTTTTAGTGATTTTGCGCTCATTCTGTAGGTTTTAATCTAAATTATGCTAAACTAATTTGCTGAATCTTTTACTTAATATTTTATTATTCTCTGGTAAAAAGATATTCTGAATATTAAATTAGATAAAGTTGATGGGAGAAAAAATTAATGGGCTATAACTCAATAATCCAGGCAGATGAACTATTACAAAAATTGAATGACTCAAATTGGGTCATTATAGATTGCAGTTTTAGCCTGGCAAAACCAGAATTGGGAAGAAAGAATTATTTAGAAAGACATATCCCTGGGGCATTTTATGCTCACCTAGGTGAAGACTTATCTGGGCCGATCATTGCAGGAAAAACAAGTCGTCATCCATTACCGCCAATTGAAGACTTCGTCGAGAAATTATCTAATTGGGGGATTGATAAGGAAAGTCAAGTAATCGTCTATGATGATGCGGGGGGGATGGTCGCAGGCAGGTTGTGGTGGATGATCCAATGGTTAGGTCATGAAAATGTAGCGTTGTTAAATGGGGGCATTCAAGAATGGGAGAAGAAATATTTCCCGACCAATGACCAATTGCCAAATTTCTCTAGAGAAGAATTTAATCCAAATGTCCAAAGAAATCGGTTGGTTGAGGTAGAGGAATTAGAGAAATTGCGAGAATCACCTCATCATTTATTAGTCGATTCGCGCGCTTCAGAAAGATATTCTGGGAAGGAAGAAAATCTTGATCATACTGCTGGTCATATCCCTGGTGCAGTAAATTTACATTTCCAAGGCAATTTAGATGAAAATGGATTGTTTCTTAATAAAGAACTATTAAAAAAGAGATTTTCAGAAATACATAAAGAATTAGCCATCGAAAACACCATATATTATTGCGGCTCTGGTGTGAGCGCAAATCATAATTTAATAGCGATAAAATATGCTGGCTTCGGTAATGCCAAACTTTACGCTGGTTCGTGGAGTGAATGGATCACCGACGAAAAAAGACCGATTGCCACCGAGGAATAAGCTTAATATTTCGTTCACAAGAAAACTGAAGTAATGAATATAGGAATAAATTTATGAAAAGTATTCACCCACTCCCCATTCAAAAAAGAATTGCTTTGGTGGCCCATGACGGCCGTAAAAAGGATTTACTTGATTGGGTAAAATTTAATAAAACGACATTATCCACCCATTTTTTATATGGTACCGGCACAACTGGAAAAATAGTTTCAGACGAAACTGGCCTCCCAGTTAAAAGTTTGATGAGTGGACCCTTAGGTGGAGATCAGCAGATCGGGGCAATGATCGCTGAAACCGAATTGGATATGTTGGTTTTTTTCTGGGATCCGCTTGAACAGCAACCCCATGACCCAGATGTGAAAGCATTATTACGGATTGCAGTTTTATATAATATCCCCACCGCTTCAAACCGAGCCACTGCCGATTTTTTGATTAGTTCCCATCTCATTAATGAAGAATATGACCGAATCCTGCCAAATTACAAAAAGAGGTTACGAAGATTAATTGAAGAGGATGACGAATGAAAAACTCGATCACCGATATCCCTGGGATAAAAGTGGGCCATGCGCAAAATGAGGAAGCCATTACAGGGTGCACAGTGGTTTTGACTGAAGCGGGCGCGGTTGCAGGTGTGGACCAGCGCGGCGGCGGACCTGGCACAAGAGAAACCGATCTGCTTAAACCTGAAAACTCGGTTTCAAAAGTACATGCCATTATGCTTTCTGGGGGTTCAGCTTTTGGATTAGATTCAGCCTCGGGCGTTGTCCGGTTTTTGGAAGAAAAAGGGATTGGTTATGACGTGGGAATTGCCAAAGTACCGATTGTGCCCGCAGCAATTCTATTTGATCTAAATATTGGAAATGCGAATATTCGACCTGATGCCGAGATGGGTTATCAGGCCTGTTTGATGGCAAATAATTCCCCCCCTGAGCAAGGTAGTGTCGGGGCAGGCATGGGCGCAACAGTGGGGAAATTGTTGGGAATGGGGCAAGCAGTAAAGGGCGGTGTTGGCACCGCGAGTATTGATATTGGGAATGGGGTAAAGGTCGGTGCCTTAATTGCGGTAAATGCTCTAGGGGATGTTATTGATCCTGAAAAAGGAAAGATCATTGCAGGGGCAAGAACTTTAAAGAAGGGACCGATAAAAATAGGTAATCAGGAATTGTTTGCTAATTCCTTAACCGTTCTACAATCTCGTATTGTTCAAGGAATGATGACCCTTTCTTCACGCCAAAACACCGTTATAGGCGTGGTTGCAACCAACGCCGCGTTGACAAAAGCTCAGGCAACCAAGGTCGCCCAAATGGCTCAAAATGGCGTTGTACGTGCGATTCGTCCAGCGAATACCCTACACGATGGGGACACCATTTTTTGTCTATCTACGGGAAAGAAGAAAGCCGACGTGAATGTCGTGGGCGCATTCGCAGCCCAGGCAGTAGCTCAAGCAATATTAAACGGGGTAAGAGAGGCAACACGCATGGGGGGAATTCCATCCATCTCTGACCTAGTTTAGACTATTCTAAGGGGATCCGAAATTAGCAGTCACATATGTGCCGTAATGGCTTTCATCGGAATATGCATAACCAATCCCAATATTTGTGAAGTTTGGATTTAATATGTTGTCTTTATGGGCCTGACTGTTCATCCACCATGCAACAGAATATGCAGGAGTTAAATATCCTGCAATAATATTTTCACCTGCCCAGGAATAAGAATAGCCATGGGCTAGGATGCGGTCGAATGCAGAACCTGTAGTTGGACTATTGTGGTCGAAAAATCCATTGCAGATCATATCTTGGCTATGCGATCTCGCTGCCGAAGTTAAACTACTATGGACGGTCAGGGGTGCAACACCTGCATTTGCCCTTTCCTGATTAATCAAATTAACAACCTCATTTTCAAAGGAAGTATTTACAACTGGCGCACAGGTCTGGGGAACAGGCGTATTCGTATTGGTAGGAACAAGAGTTTTCGTGGGCATCGGCGTTTTGGTAGGTATTTGTGTTTGAGTGGCAGTTTTTGAAGGGGAAATAGTTTTAGTAATTGTGGAAGTTATTTTTTGTGTAGGTGTTTGTGTAGAGGTTTTTGGTATCGTTTTTGTACTTGTTGGGCTTTGTTGGGGTCGGGTAGTCTTTGTTTGTGTTGAAGTAGTTATAACCGTGACTGATATTTTAATTGTACCTGTGGGGGTTATTGTTGTTAAAGGAGTTATGGTGGGGGTGGGTGTCACACTGGGGGATGCCCCGATGGTGGAGGTGATTATTGGGGTTTCTGTTGCAGTTTCAACCGCCAATTGTTCAGTAACTGTGACGAATAAATTTCCCGTATTATTCGTTTGAGACTCTAATTGGTTCTTGTCCGTTAAATGATCAGCATCGTTTATTAAACTATTATTAGGGCTTGAGTCTATGGAAACCCCCAACAATTTACCACCCTTGATAACCTCCAGCCCAGATGCAATAGGCATATTGCAACTAGTGAGAAGTGAAATTAATACGAATAGTAATAAAGGGGTACCCTTCATTTTAAACAACCTCAAGATTTCAATTATCTCCTAGTGTTAATCATAACGAAAATTTGATTGGTTGACTTTCCAAACCTGTAAGGTGAAGATTTACCCTTTTTAGGCACTTTATTCACTTTTAGAATAATTATCAATACTTTAAGCTTTATTATCTTGTCATAATACAAATGTTCTATTAGACTCATTAAATGGCAATTTCTAAATCCCTCCTTCCCCATATTTCAATATCAAATAAAACCGCCCGTCGATTTATGTTGGCGCATCATAATCTTTGGCCTCCCAGAAAATTGACCGGGAAGAAGGGGATTTTGCAATTAATTGAAAGACTAGGCTGTATTCAATTTGACACGATCAATGCCATGGGGCGTAATGCAGACCTGGTTTTACAATCCCGAATAAAAAATTATTCTCCCGACAAATTAAATGAACTGCTCTATAAGGACCGCAGCTTGTTGGATGGCTGGGACAAGATGGCTTCAATTTACTTAAGTACTGATTGGCCCTATTTCAAACGCCGACGAACCCATAGTAAAAAACACCATCATATGCGTTTTGAAGAAACCTTAAGTATGTTGCCCGAAATTATGAAACAGATAAAGAAAAATGGGCCGATGTCCTCAATCGAATTTGAGGATGACCGCAGGGCGGACTGGTATTGGTCTGAAACCAGATTGGTTCGAGCGGCATTGGAAGTCCTTTATTCCAGAGGGACTCTAGGGATCCACCATCGGGTAAATACACGACGTGTTTTTGACAAAATTGAAAACCTGCTTCCAAAAGAAATTCTAAAAACTCCTGACCCAAATAAAACTGAAACTGCGTATCGAAAATGGCATTTACTCCGACGCCTTGGGGGTATGGGGTTGGCTTCCGCAAAAAGCGGTGAATATTGGCTGGGAATGACCAATTTTCGCAAAGCTAATGATAGAAGGGAAATGTTGGAAAAGTTGATTCAATCAGGGGAAGTCCGGCAGGTCAAAGTGGAGGATCTGGAAGAACCTCTTTATATGCGTGCAGTCGATCAACCATTATTGGATAAAATCACTCGAGCCAGAGTAACACAAAGTCATGCATCTTTTATAGCACCACTTGATAACTTGATCTGGAATAGAAAACTTATTCATTCTCTATTTGACTTTTACTATGTTTGGGAGGTTTATAAACCTGCGGCCCAAAGATTGTATGGTTATTACGTGCTTCCAGTTTTATATCAGGATCGATTTGTTGCCCGGATTAATTCAAAAATGGACCGAAAAACAAATACCCTTCATATTTTGAATTGGTGGTGGGAAAAAGATATATCCCCAGATGAAGAAATGAAATTGGCATTAGTTGAATGTTTTGAACAATTTTATACGTTTACAAATGCCACTCAGGTTGAATTCTCAGTTGAAATTCAAGGGAATAAATCCTTGCAATGGATGCCCACAATATAAATACAAAGAATTCTTAGAAAATTACTCCAATAATTCAAATCCCAAAAAGTCTCTGACCTGCCGCATTTGCATTACATTCAATGTTCTATTTCCATCCGTGAAATCAATCTCGAATAGGCTGTCCATAACTTGATACCCCTCTAAGTTTTCCAAAATTGCATAAATGCTATTGCCATTTATTTTTCCACCCTCACTTTCCAATAAGGCTTCTTCTATTGTGAAAACCAACAATTCCAATACCCCTTGAGCTAATATGCGCTTTTGACTATTATCTGCAATCGTGCGGTCAGAATTTTCCAAATTATCTTTCAAAAGGTGAATTGCAATATTATTTTCATCTGAATACCAGGGATATGGAGAAGGGGCATAAAACCCTTCTAAATACGAATTGTATTCCAAATAACTATAGGAGGTAATGTCTAAAGTTGGGGATGGGCCCCCAACAACAAAAAAGTCTCTTAAGACCAATCGATTTAGATTATTGAGGATCAATGCAGGACCATGCATATAGGTGTTTGTGTAGATCACATTTGCACCTGCATACCAAGCCCCAACCACTGCATTTGAAATATTCTCAACTGAAGAGGGTAAATAATATTCCTCAGCTACCAATTGAATTCCCAAAGATTCCAATAATTCTCTATTACCAGCAGTCAAGGCAGATTGTCCAAAGAAATCTTCCCAGGCAAAATAGGCCAACCGAATCCCGGTATCCAAAGTTACGGGGTTAATCTCTGCCCAATTATCCACCAAAAACTCTAAGAAAAAACTCAACTGCTCATCATAAGGCACATAAAAATTGAACAGGAAATCTTCGGTTTGAAATTCGGGTTGAACTGGCATAATTCCCAAATTTATTACAGGTATCTCATTTTTGCGCGCAATTGGGAGAATAGCCTCAGCATGCTCAGTTTGATAAACCACAACCATTAATGGATTATTGTCATTTTCGACGATCTTTTCGAAGGCAGATATAGTTTCCTTAACATCCCCCCCATTTTCCGAATAATCCAAAACCAATTCATGTCCCAAAATACCATCTTCATTATTGATCACTTGCGCCCAATCTTCCAACCCACGAATGGCTGGGGCATTATATGGCGCAAAACGGCTGGTGAGATCACCAATGTGATAGATCGTAATCGGCCCTTCATCCAAGTTTATTAAATTTTCGGGTTGAGAAGTATCTATGGGTTCTGGCGTACTGTCGAAAGCATTTTCTTCAGCCGCGCCCTGATTGATTGGCGTATTAACGATTTGCGTGACAACAACTTGTTCTGGGTTTGAAGAACAAGCCGATAACAATAATATTAAAATGATTATAGAAGAAGAAAAATTACCGAATATTTTTTTCATTATTGAATTATACAAGAGAACGAAAAATATTATTACTTTTTATTTTCGGAGCAACTTTACAAACCATTAAGCTCAAGGTATGATGGCTGAACCCAAGGTCGATCGGGTGATTGCGGCAAGTCTTGTACTTGTCGAGGAAAGTCCGCACTCCAAAGAGCAATATGCCGGGTAACACCCGGGACGGGGATAACCTGTCAGATCGGGCCACAGAAATATACCGCCTAAGCAAATGCTTGCATTTGACGGTAAGGATGAAATGGTGGTGTAAGAGACCACCGGCATGGGCAGCAATGCCTATGGCCAGGCAACCCTCATATGGAGCAAGGCCAAGCAGGAACGAGAAGCTGCTCGCTTCACTTTAGTTCTGGGTAGGCTGCACGAGGTACAGGGAGACTTGTATCCCAGAAAGATGATCACACAGGTAAAGCTATGGTTGGGAAGAAGTCCCTTGGGATGTAAACTAACTGTAATTACTGGACAGAATGCGGCTTATAGATCGACCTGGGTGTTTTTCCTCACAATTTTTTTGAGAGCTTGAATTTCTATTTACAAAATCCCCACTAAAATGATTAATTATATTGATAGGAAAAAGGAGTTCTATTCTTCTGTAGGTAGAACTTGTTTTGGAAAGGAAACAAGTATTCCACTTCCCTTACCAATTTCTGATTGAATGGTTAATTTTCCATTAAGCAATCCCACCCTATCCTGAATACTTGATAAGCCACTTGAGATCTTTGAATCTATTTCAGAATCTAGGTCAAATCCGGTGCCGTTATCAGTGATTTCTAAGTTTATCCCCAGCTCATCTTTCCAGAGTTTAACTAGGACTTGATCGACCTTAGCATGCTTGGCCACATTTGTAAGTCCCTCTTGAACGATTCGATACAGGGCTGTTTCCACTCGAGAATTAAATCTTTCTTCCCCAATCTCTGATTCAAAAACAACCTGAATATTGGTTTGCTTTCTGTAGCGTTCAAAATGCCAGCGAATGGTGGGAATTAATCCGAGATCATCGAGCATGGCGGGTCTTAGGTTTAATGACATTTCCCTTACGAGGGCCAAAACTTCTCGGGATAAATTGTTGGCCTCGATCAAATAGGGATTGTTTTTAATCTCGACATCTCTCATTGCTAACTCTAGTGATAATCGAATTCCAGTGAGACTTTGACCAATTTCATCGTGCAATTCATAGGCAATTTTTCGACGTTCGGTTTCTTGGACATCGAACAATCTGTTCGACATATTCTGAAGGCGATCATGACTGCCCGCCAAAGCCTTTATTAATTGTTCATTTTCAATTTCAGATCGTTTACTTTGTGTAACGTCGATGATCACCCCAACTACCACATCTAGTTTTCCTTCTTTGGAAAAAACAGGTGAAAGTCTTATCTCCCAAATAACCCCGCTAAACACCAAATTAGAAATGAAGGATTCCCCCGCTAGGGCCCTATCCGTCATTTCAATCGCAACCGGATCCGATTCAAATAAGTCGTAAACAGATGCCCCGATTGGATCATCCCAATGGTCAAAAAGATTCAATCCTTTGCCTTCCAAATATGTAATTTTTCCCTCTTCGTCCAATACAAAAAAAATAAGGGGCGCATTTTTTAATAGATTTTGGAAATTGAATTTGGTATCCATATTTTTTCACATTCGTTCTCTAACTAAGACGGGTGAATTTATAAATTCTTATTGTGCATTTCTTCAATAAATTATACACCCTTCATTTATCCAATCCTTTTTGATATAAATGATTGAGATATTCTTGCTTGATTTGATAAATTGGATGTAGGCGCTGATGAGTATTCGTAAATTAGTTAAGATTATTATTTTTCTTTCTATTTTTGCCATGGCAATGCGGGTATCAATTGACACAGATACTTGGTGGCATTTAAAAACTGGCGAATATATTATTGAAAATGGGGAAATCCCACAAACAGACATATTCTCGCATACTCGATTTGGGGAAAGTTGGCGCGGTGCCAGTGCGGGTTGGACAATGCAATCAGGGTTATTTCTGATCTATTTAAATTTAGGATATGCAGGACTGAATATATTCACAGCATGCATGGTCACTTTAGCATTTTTCATTATCTATAAATCAATGTCGGGAGGAGAATTCTTAAAGGGGTTTATTTTAATTTTTGCCGCAGTTGTTTCCAGTGTATTTTGGGCCGCCCGACCCTACCTAATGACCTTCGTTTTATCTGCGTTAACCATTCTCATTTTGGAAGATTATCGTTGGAAACGGAAGGATCGTCTTTGGGTAATTCCTCTAATAATGATCCTATGGGTAAATAGTCATGGAGGATTTGTGTATGGCGTGATCATTTGGGGTTTATATGGGATAGCAGAAGGAATCATTTGGATGGGTCAAGCGAAGACCATTAAAAATTTCTTTACCAAAGATTGGTTTCTAAGCGGTTTAAAAGGGAGCGTCGGAAAATTATTGCTAATCGGATTGTTAATGATTTTAGCAATCTCAATCAACCCTGCAGGTCCTTCAATGTTGCTCTATCCTTTTGAAACTGTTTCGATTGCTGCCCTCCAAGATTTTATTCAAGAATGGCAATCCCCAAATTTTCACGATATCAATGCCCAACCTTTTGTCTGGATGATCATTGCATTCCTAGGAATATTTGGGGTTTCAAAAGATAAACTAGCCTTATCTGATTTCATTTTACTTGGGACCTTTACCTACATGGGGTTACTCGCAGGAAGGAACATTGCCATATTTGCATTAATATCCGCACCTATATTTTCAAGATATGCCGCACCTCTGGCGGTGAAATTAGGGGATAAATTTAATTTCCATGGTCTATCCGATGAAATTCCTAAAAAACCACTTCGTATTATTAATATAATTATTCTTATCCTATTATTTAGTACGGTAATACTAAAAATGGCTGTTGTATTACCCACAAATATAAATCAAGCTCACGTTTCGGATTATCTACCATCCAAGGCAATCGATTATTTAAAGGAAAACCCACTAAAAGGGAAAATTTTAAATACCTATAATTGGGGAGGATATCTTATTTGGGAAATTCCTGAACATCCAGTATTTGTAGATGGGCGAACAGATTTATATCGGGATGAAATATTGCTTGAATGGCTAGGGATTATGAAAGCAGACCAGGGTTGGGAAGAAAAATTAGATCATTGGGATATTGACATCATATTTATTGAACGAAATATGTACTTAGCGAGGGAATTAAACCTAGATGAATGGGGATTGGTTTACCAAGATGAACAAGCTGTTATTTATACAAGAAATCAATGAAAAATAAAAATTCCCTAAAAAAACCAAACTTCAGAAAAAGAGCTGGGCAAGATTTTATGCTCATTTTCCTTGGGACTTTAATCCAAGCCATCTCGCTAAACATATTCCTAATTCCCTCTAAATTAACCGGTGGGGGTGTAAGCGGTATTGCCCAAATCGTAAACCACTATACTGGGTGGTCAATAGGGTTAATGGTAATTCTTGGCAACATCCCCCTATTTATTCTGGGGTGGAAATATTTAGGGGGCTCCCGATTTGCTTATCGCACCGTATTTGCAGTAATCAGTTATTCCATTGCGGTGGATGTGTTGGCAAAATTTTGGCATCCAACGGGATTGACGGATGATTTACTGCTAAATGCTCTTTATGGCGCAGGTATCAGCGGAATTGGCTATGCCTTGGTCTACCGCGGCCAGGGAACCAGCGGGGGAACAGATATATTGGCCAGAATTCTTGTTCATAAAAAAGCTCTTCCCTTATCTCAAACCTATCTGCTCACCGATGCATTAACCATGATCTTGGCTGGCATTGCCTTTAATTGGGAGCGGGCACTCTATTCGATCATGATGTTGTATATAAGCGGTATTGCCGCAGAAACAGTTACTCAAGGATCCAGGGTGGTGAGAACCGCGATGATCGTGACTGAGAAAGGGAATGAAATTGGGGAAAGAATAATGGATAACCTCGGAAGAGGTGTGACTGAATTATCTGGGAAGGGGATGTATTCAGGAATGGATAGACCAGTACTTTATTGTGTGATCAGCAGGGCAGAGGTGGAACGTTTAAAAGCCTTGGTTGCCGAAACTGACCCCCAAGCCTTTATCGTCATCGGGCATGCCTATGAAGCCCTGGGGGAAGGATTTCAAGAATTTAAAACGTAACAGAAGACAAAGTTCCCATACCGATAATATTTTTATACAAAATTGAAAATAAATCCTACTGTCAGCAATATTTGCGCAAGGTGATAGGTCACATGAATTCTCATTTTGGCGTTGGGAATTTTTTCTATAAATCTGTTCCACCCCAAAATTAGATCGGATATTAAAAATAATAAGGCTCCAGAAGAAAATAAATAGGCTGAAAAAGCCTGATTTCCTGACTTATAAAAATGACTCAACGCCGCCAAAACAAAAATGGATGAAGCAATAATATACAAACTTATGGGTAAAGTTAATTTTTGTTTATCGGCTCTCTTTAAACCTTCTCGAAATAGGGGAATTATTTGACCCACCACCAAAATTAGGATAAGAATTAATATAGCCGTTGGGATATACTCGTTAGTATTAATGGGGAATAACTGAAGGGCAATGATATATGAGATTTGCGCGAACAAAAAGGAAGCTAACCCACCCAAAAATTGATCTTTCGGCAACATCAATAATATGTCACCGATTAAGGAGAAGAATAAACCAATGATTAAGAATAGCGTTTGGTTATTCAAAGGCCAAAGATAATAGAGCGAAGCACTTATCAAAACCACGATGATCGCAGGTTTAGCAAAGTATATTATTATTTTTTTATTATTTATAGAAATTGCATACCAATCTAAAAACACTGTAATGAGTAATAGGATTAGAAATACGAGCCACATCCTATTTTCCCTTCCCTAGGAAGCCAAATAATCTCAAAGTGTTGTCATCGTTCCGCCAATTTTTTCTCACCTTTACGCGCATTCGAATAAACACTTTTCTACCACTCATCTTTTCAATTTCTTTTCTGGCATGGGTACTGATTTTCTTTATCATATCCCCACCTTTGCCAATCACAATTCCCTTCTGAGAATCCCGCTCAACGAAAATTGTTGCTTCGATATAAGCGCCCTCATCTCCTCGTTCAGTGTATTCGTCAATGCGTACAGCAACCCCATGTGGCACTTCGTCTTTTAATAATAATAAGCAAGCTTCACGAATTAAATCTGCAGCAATATCCCTTTCATAAAAATCAGTGATTTGATCCACGTCATAATACGGAGGGTTTTCTGGTAAATGATCAATGATCATTTTTAGCAATTCATCAAAAGCAATTTCGTTGGCTGCAGAAATTGCAATGACTTCGGCCCCAGCAACCAGAGCGTGATATTGATCCAACCTTTTTTCAAAAGATTGTTCATCAATAAGGTCTCTTTTATTTAGTACTAAAACGATCGGTATTTTTCCAAGTAATTTTGAAATGCTTTCCGCGATCATTTTATCTTCTTGATGGGGGCTAACTGATAGATCCACCAAAAAAAGGATCACATCACTACTCGATAATGCTTCCAGCGCCTCTTCATTCATGAATCCACCCAATTTATGTTTTGCTTGGTGAATTCCCGGCGTATCTGTAAATATTAATTGTGCGTCTTCAGAGGATAAAATTGCCAATTGTCGCTTGCGGGTAGTTTGGGGTCTGGGAGAAACGGCGGCAATTTTTTGTCCTAATAGGGCATTAACTAGGGTAGATTTCCCTACGTTTGGCCGACCGATCACGGCTACAAATCCTGCTCTAAATTCATTTATTTCTGTCATCCTTTGATTGTATCAAAAAACAATAGATATTGAATTTATCTCACTTTTCAATTACTGGAATCTATTCAATTTTCTGCTATAATTCTCGGGTTAGCCCGTGGTCCATTCATCCCCTCTCAAAATGTCTGGACAAAAGTTCGAGAATACAGTAGAATGACCCGCTGTAAATTTTATTTAAGTTATAGAAAAACAAGTTTGGAGGCAACACCTTGGCTAATAAAAAATCTGCGATAAAACGCATTCGCCAAAATGAAAAACGAAGAATTCGAAACCGTGTACATCGCGGTGGTGCACGAACTTTTATTAATAAAGCTCGTTTAGCCATCGAATCTGGTAACGTGGAAGAAGCTCGCCTGGCAACAGATATTGCTGTTTCAGCCCTCGACAAAGCTGCAGAAAAAGGCATTTTGCATCGAAATAATGCCTCTCGACGTAAAGGTCGACTAATGAAACAATTTGCAGCCCTTGAAAAAGGGAACGCATAAATCTAAATCGCTAATTTTGCCAGCGGGAGCTAATATTGCTCCCGCTTTTTTTATGGTATAGTGAAAAAAAATTGAAGGGTGAGCCATGTTTATCGAAGAACAAGACAATATTGAAAAAGAAATTAATAAATTCCTAGAAATTAATAAAATCCCTCAAATAGAAAAAATGAAATGGAATGCGATCCCCTTTTCGGGAGAATGGGGCATATCCACCTCTTTCTTTGAAATCGCCGCCCTTGAGGCTCGGAGCGGCAAAAAGGTGGTCGTGCCGGTGCGCGCCCAAAAAATTGCTGAGCAAGCTGCCGAATTTTTAGGGGAACCAAAAGGAATCTCAAGAATTGAAGCTGTAAAAGGATATATCAATCTCTTTTTCAAAACCGATGAATTTAGCCGCAGAGTGATAGATACAGTAAATGATTTAGGGGTGAATTATGGTCGTGGAGAATCAAAAAATCAAAAACTGATGATCGAATTTTCCCAGCCAAATACCCATAAAGCGATGCATGTGGGACATTTGCGCAGCATGATGTTGGGTGATGCCCTCGCCCATATATTAGAGTTCGCCGGGTACGAGGTCATTCGATCGAATTATTTTGGAGATTACGGACGAAATGTGATCAAGTGGATTTGGAACTACAAAAAGTTTCATAACGATGAAGACCCACCAAAAACCGATGTTACCCGCTGGATGGGGGATCTCTATGCGGAGTCCAATAAGAATCTCGAAGAAGATCCAAATGGTGAGAAAGAGATCATCGAAATGTTTTCTAAATGGGAAGCACGGGATCCTGATATTTATGGATTATGGGAAAAAACAAGAAACTGGTCCTTAGAAGGTTTCAACGAGATCTACGATCTGATGGGCATAAAATTTGATCAACTCTATTTTGAAAGCGATATGGAGATTCAAGCTAAGGAAATAGTAGAAAAAGTGATTGAAATGGGTATTGCCACAGATGAAAGACCTGATGGGAATACAGTTGCGGTTAAACTAGATGAATTATTAAAATTAGAAAAAGACACGTATCATGTGCTGGTATTGATGCGCTCAGATGGCACAGCATTATACGGCGCATGGGATTTGGCTCTCGCCCAGAAAAAGTTCGTTGACTATGACCTAGACAAATCGATCTATGTTGTAGATGTGAGGCAATCCTTGCATTTTAAGCAAGTTTTCAAAACTCTGGAGCTTGCGGGATGGGATAAGACCGATAAGGTTTTCCACCTTCCTTATGAAATTGTGAATTTACCTGGCAATGTGACGGTCAGTTCCCGTGAGGGGACGATGGTTCTCCTTGAGGATCTTATTCGTGAGGCAAATCAACGTGCCCTTGAAGAAACTTTGACACATAACCCTGGTTTGCCAACCGATGCCCAACAGGATACTGCAAGGAAAATTGCCATTGGCGCAATAAAATATCCCCTTTTAGCCCGCGATAATACCAAGATCGCCACATTCGATTGGGAATTAGCCTTAGATTTTAATGGACATGCAGCACCATACATCCAATACGCATATGTGCGGGCAAATAGTCTCCTAAAGAAAATGGAATTGGATTTACCCAAAAGCCATTTGCCCACCTATCCTTTGGAAGAAAAAGAAATAAAATTGATCGAGATGATCTCCCAATTCCCTGCAACAGTTCAAAAAGCTGCCGATGAATATCGCACCTTACAGATCACAAATGCCGCCTTCTATTTAGCGAAAACATTTAATGAATTTTATAATACCTGTCAGGTGCTCAAGGCTGATCCAGAAATGAGAGATTTTCGTCTAAGATTGGTATCTGCAGCAAAAACTTCCATTGCGAACAGTCTTAGAATTCTGGGTATTCCAATCCCAGATGTAATGTAAGTTCAGGAGAATTGATGTCTGGAGTTTTTAATAATAAGATCGCTTTGATCACTGGTTCAGGCCGAGGCATTGGAAAAGAAATTGCCCTGCATTTTGCAAAAAATGGTGCCGACATTGTGGTCAATTTTTTTAGAAACCGAGAGCCTGCTGAAAAGGTTGCCGAGGTGATTAAATCCCTAGGCAGGAAAACTCTAGTAGTCAAAGCGAATATGGGGGAGATCGTTCAAATCGAGGAATTATTTAATACCATTGAAAAGGAATTTGGGGGATTAGATATCTTTATTAGCAATGCCGCCTCCGGGTATAACCGCACGGCAATGGAGCAAAAACCTAAGGGGTGGGATTGGACAATGGATATCAATGCCAAATCCTTTTTATTTGCTTCCCAACTGGCAGTGCCCCTAATGGAAAAGCGCAGCGGTGGAAAGATTATTTCGATCACGAGTCCTGGTGCTGAGCGAGTATTACCCGAATATGTAGTTGTTGGAGCCTCAAAAGCTGCCCTAAACGCGTTAACCCGGTATTTAGCAGTCGAATTAGCACCAAAGAATATTGTGGTCAATGGTATTTCACCGGGGGTCGTTGCTACAGACGTAATGAAACATTTTTCTGCATTTCAAGATGAGAATTTATTGGAAAAGATCTCTGTAAATACGCCTGTGGGGAGATTGACCCAACCAGAAGATATTGCAAAAGTAGCTGCATTTCTATGTTCACCAGATGCAGAAATGATCTGTGGTCAGATTATCAATGTCGACGGGGGAATTGCGTTACCTTTGAAAACTGTTGGGGAATAGAAGAAAGGTTTACTAAGAAAATTAAACGCCAAATAAAACTGCACGAGCAGGGGAACCATCTACGCCTTTAAGTTTCAGAGGGAAACAATATAGTGTGTATCTGCCTTGAGAAACCTCTGATAAGTTAAGACCTTCCACTACAACCACTCCCGCCTTTAATAATATCTTATGGGTGGGGGCACTATCTCCAAAGGGAGCAATCGAAAGATAATCTATTCCGATTAATTTGACCCCCCTAGCCACCAAATATTCTGCGGCTTCCGCCGAGAGAGAAACAAAATCTTTTTGAAATATTGTGCTATTGCTATTCCAAATTTCAGAATTTTTTGTTCGGAACAAAACTCGTTTAGTTCTTGGGGGAATGGATGAATTTTTAAGCATTTCTAGCGTGATTAGATCTGCTTCGGGTAAATGTAAAACATAGGCTCGCCCTACTAATAGATCTAAAGAAAGGTTATCCACTGTTTCCCCATCGTCCACAAAATGATAGGGTGCATCGACATGGGTACCTGTATGAGCAGAAAACTTCAGATGGGTAACATTAGCATTTGCACCCTCTGATATTTTTGCTGTTCGCGTAAATTCTACTTGGGGATCACTAGGCCAAACGACCAAATCTGGGGAAATTGTTAATGTAATGTCATAAGTGCGCATAAGCCCATACGTTCCTATTCGTATTTTTTTTCTTATTTAAGGAAAGTATATAGGAGCCTAGAGGAACGCGCAAACGAAAGCAGGCTATGATATTTTAAGGTAAGGATATTGTTTTTAGTTTTACTCGGTCTACTGCATCTTGATTAATCGAAATCCCTAATCCTGGACTTTTGGGCACATTTATTGTGCTATCCGAATTCAAAATAAATACTTCTTCGGTGATATCTTCTTCATAATAACGATCTGTTGCAGAGATGTCCCCTGGTAATTTAAAATTAGGTAAACTTGCCAAGGCAAGATTTGCTGCCCTTCCAACTCCGGTCTCTAACATTCCTCCACACCAAACGGGGATATTTTGATCCTGGCAAAGGTCATGGATCGCTTTAGAATGCGTAATTCCCCCCACTCTACCTTGCTTTATATTAATTACTTTAGTTGAGCCCATTTCTAAGGCTTGCCGTGCATGACGGGGATCGTGAATGCTTTCATCCAAGCAAATTGGGGTTTTGAATTTTTGTTGAAGAACTCTATGATCCCAGAGATCATCTTCCGACAAGGGTTGTTCAATTAATAATAATCCCAGATCATCCAAAGGCATTAATGCTTCAGCTGTTTCCAAGGTATAGGCAGAATTTGCATCCACTTGTAATTTCAAATCAGGGTAGGCGCCACGGACAGCTTGGGTATCCCCAACGTCTCTCCCCGGTTTGATCTTTATTTTTATTCTTTTATAACCAAGATCAAGATAATTGGCTGTAACCTCCAATAACTCTTCTTTGGTAGATTTAATTCCAATAGAAACCCCCACGTCCACTTTATCTCTGACGCCCCCCAACATTTCACTAAGTGAATTGCCTTGTTGCTTACCTTGCAGATCCCATAAAGCCAATTCTAAGCCTGCCTTAGCCATCTGGTGTCCCCTTATTCCAGAGACTAAATCGGGGAATTCTGTTGGACCCTCAAAAGTTTTCACAAGGACCTGTGGAATAATAAAATCTTCTAATATATGCCAGGCCGTGCCCGAAGTTTCATATGCATAACCCGGGTCTCTGTCCGCCACACATTCCCCATATCCAATTACCCCATCGGAATATGCTTCAACCAGGATGCTATCCCGAGTATCAATCACACCAAATGAAGTTTCGAATGGAGCCTTTAAGGTCATTCTGACATGCGTGAGTTTAACTTTTTCAATTTTCATGATTATCCTAATTTAATATCTCCATGACTGAAAACATAATATCCAGCTGCTTGATTTCCGCTTTGATGAACAAAATCAGTAATTATATAGCCGTGATTGAAAAACAATTCGAATATTAATCGGGAATACATTCTCCATTCATGGGCTAATTCTCTATTTGTGTTTTTTATGGATTGAATATCTGCTGGAATTTGGAACATCACCAATTTGGGTTGGGTTTCTTTGTTTTCTAATTTATCCATTCGATCTTGGTGGGGCACCGGGAATCCATCTGAATCCCATTCAACCGTATTGATGATCTCCGTCTTTCCAGAGAGATAATGTGCCAAGGACAAGGGTTTGGAGCGTTGACCTAATCGCATCAAAGCCCTCTGAGAATTCAACCACCATTCAACCAAAAACCGATCAGAAGGGTAGCCAGTATTTAATTGATCTTTCATTTGGCCATAATACTCTTTTTTGTAGGTTCTTGCAATGGCTCCCAATTTTGCAATATTTAACTTAGCATTTTTACTTTCTAAAGGGTCGTAAGTCCAAGTGATCAGTTCTAATCCTTGTTTTCTTATTACTTTCCATTGGGCTTGTTTCAAAACGAACCCAATTCCGGAACTTTGAAACTCAGGGTGGACAGCGAGCATATGGGAACAATGTTTAATTCCTGTTTCCCCATCATAGTCATGCAAGCCAACGAAGCCAAATGCAAAACCCAACATTTCCTTCTTCTTATAAGCGCCTAATACTAATCCCCCTGAATCGACACTTGCCTTCATTAGATGAGCAGGAACCACATCATTGCCCCCCCAAACCAAAGTTTGTAAATCTTCCACCTGTCTTAATTCTTCGGGAGAACCTAACACCTTAATCTCGATATTTTTCATTTTTGTTCTAACCTTTTCTAAAACGCATATCTTTGAAAGCCAATTTTAACCATTTTTGGTTTTTGAGATGACCTAAATGTTGTTCGAAACGTGAAGGTAATAACCCGAAAATTCGAGAAACCGTATCAATTTCACAAGTACGGCTTGTTGAGAGATAATCTAACCAATACACAGACAAGGGCAAACCGGGCAAAAAGTACTCTAAAAGTACGCCACCTAATCGGAAATAAGTTGGAGGGAGGCTGAAAAACTTTCGACGAATTCCTGCCGAATCTGCAACTTTATGAAAAACCTCCGAGAGGGAAATAAATTCTGGGCCGCCAATCGTGTAAGTCTGATTCTTCATTTCTTCTCGATCAAGACTCCAAGATAAACATGCTGCAAGGTCTTCGATCCAAATCGGCTGGAACATGACTTGGCCATCGCCTGGAATAGGGAAAAATATGGGGAATAAGGACATTAATTTAGCAAGCGCAGTTGTAAAATGATCGTTTGGGCCAAATACTAAGCTACTTCGAATAATCGTATACGTGATGCCACTTTTTCGTATAAATTCTTCTGTAATTCCCTTAACCTTCAATACTGGATATGCTGAGGCACGATCTGCACCAATATGGCTAATGTAGACGATCCTTTTGATTCCCGCATCTTGGGCTGCCTTTAGGATTGATTTGATTCCAGTAATTTCAATTTCATTGAGATCTGCCCTTACCCCCTGCCATTCTGCACCTGCTAAATGGTAGATCGTATCTACCCCGATCATTGCAGATCGAAGATTTTTCTCATCTGAGATATTACCAATGGCGATTTCAAGGGGGATTCCAGTTGGCAAATTTGGGGTATCAGAAGAGGGGCGCAATAAAACCCGCACTTTTCTGCCTTCTTCCACAAGATGGCGTATTAAAGCGCTGCCAATAAACCCTGTTCCACCAGTTACTAATATCATTATTTTCTAATTTCCTTCGAATAGGCTGCATTATAGCATGGGAAGGTTTTTTCTTAAAAGAGGCGATTTCTTGGTGTTGAGGAGAGAAAAATGAAATATTTTCATACCATGGCATAAACCTTGCAATTAGTCTATTGCAACTATTAGGAGATTTTATGAAATCAGACACTACAAAAATAAACTACGGCCGAATTGGTTTTCATTATTACCCAGATATGGATCACTATAAGAATAGTGATCTAAACCAATGGCTACCTGAACTAAAAGCTTTAGGGGCAAATTGGCTGTCCGTGAAAGCCTCTCTCGACCGAGCAATCCCTGAGGCCTTTGTGACCGGGCTAGTTAATGAAGGTATTCAGCCCATCCTCTATTTCAATTTACAAATTGATTCAAAAATTGATATTAATTCATTGGAACTATTGCTTCAATCGTACAAGAAATGGGGTATTAAACACATATCCTTATTTGATAAACCCAATATGCATGGACAATGGGGTAGTTCTTCCTGGACCCAAAAGGGTTTGGTGGATCGATTTCTCGATATTTTCCTCCCCTTAGCAAATCTCATTTATTCAAATGGACTTACACCTATCTTCCCTCCTCTTGAACCTAGTGGAGATTATTGGGATACAGCATTTTTAAGAGCTGCCCTCACGGGAATAAAGAGTCGTGGAAATACTCAATTATTAAATAACATGGTGTTAGGGGCTTATGCCTGGGCCGGAAATCAACCCTTTGGATGGGGCGCCGGTGGACCCGAAAGATGGGTTGGTGCTCGCCCATATTTCACTCCCCACGGTGAAGAGAACCATTTGGGATTCAGGATCTTTGATTGGTATAACGCGATTTCTGAAGCAGTTTTGAATAAAAAATTGCCTATACTACTGGTTGCTTGTGGATCAAATATTGGGGATGAACAAAATGAACAGTTGCCTGCAGTGGATGAAATTAGCCATAATTTTAGGAATTTGCAATTGGCAAGATTTCTATCGAACGAGCATGAAGCAATGCGTGATGGGGCAACTTTTGAACCGATTCCAGATAATATCTTGGCTGCTTGCTTTTGGGTATTAGCTACAAGTGAAGACCATCCCGAACAAAAAAATGCCTGGTATCGCTCGAACGGGACGACATTACCCGTTGTCCAATCTTTTCAATCTCGAGTGGCTTCTCAAGGGAGTAATCCTGGTCTCCGCAAACAGGATAAAACTATAAATACCAAGCCACCTAAACAAAAGTGTGTGGAGAATATCAGTCATTATTTACTGCTACCCAATTTGGGTGAGAAAACCACAGATTGGAACATCAATACCCTTCTCCCCTTCATCAATAAATATCATCCTACGGTAGGGTATTCCTATAAGGAAGCCTCCCCAGCCAGCCGAGTCACTATGATTGGGGATGAGCAAAGTTTTTCAAAGGATTTTGAAGATCAATTAAGAAATAAAGGTTGTCAAGTTCACCGAATTATCGGTAATGGCACAAGTATTGCAACACAATTAGAAACAATATGAGGTGAAGTATGTCAATCGAAACTAAACAAAATCAATTTCAACAACCGGTTATCAGAGTTTTAGGATTGGGTGGCGGTGGAAGTAATGCAGTCAATCGAATGATCGAGCTAGGCCTAAAAGGTGTAGAATTTATCGTCGCGAACACCGATCATCAGGCATTGGAATCTAGCCTTGCCCCTGTCAAAATTCAACTTGGACCGAAATTGACTCGTGGTTTAGGTGCGGGTGGTAACCCCGAAATCGGTATGAAGGCTGCCATGGAAAGCAGCAAGGAAATTAAAGACGCTCTCGAAGGTGCTGACATGGTCTTTTTGACCGCTGGCATGGGTGGCGGAACCGGCACAGGTGCTATCTCCATCGCCGGAGAGATTGCTAAATCAGTCGGTGCCGTGACGATCGCAGTCGTAACCACCCCGTTTTCTTTTGAAATGGGCAAACGTCAAAAGAATGCCTTTGATGGACTTACGGAACTTCGACCCAATACAAATACCTTAATTGCGATTCCCAATGATCGACTGCTCTACATCGCACCAAAAGACCTCCCTCTCGAAGTGGCTTTTCGATTAGCGGATGACGTACTTAGGCAAGCTGTTCAAGGTATTGCAGAATTAGTGACCGAACCGGGTGTGATCAATGTTGATTTTGCTCATATTCGACAAATGATGAAATTAGGTGGTGGCGCTTTGATGGCTATCGGTCAGGGCCAGGGCGATGAAAAAGCACTCACTGCAATTAACCAAGCATTAAATCATCCTTTATTGGAAAGTGTTTCCCTAGAAAATGCAGCAGGAATCATTGTGAATTTCTCTGGTGGAAAAGATCTTTCATTATTCGATGTAAGTGAAGCTTTAAACTATATTCGTGAAGCTGCCGGTCATGATGTCGACGTTGTACTCGGATTCAATAATGATGAAAGAATGGGGGATCGTGCTCAAGTTATTTTGGTTGTAACCGGTTTAGGTGCTTCTAGTTTGGAAGATGCCTTACAGGGCAAGACTATGGAAACCAAACCAATGATTAAGGAAGAAGAATTATATGAAGAGGAAATCTATCCTGAAGAACAGGATCAGATTATCCCGATCACCCTAGCTTCTACCCCCCTTATGGCGCATGCGGTAGACGACCTTGATATACCCGCATTTATGCGAAAAAGAGATCGGTATGGAGCTGATGGAGTTAGCAATGGATAAAAAATATGTAAAAAAAATAAGCAGTGAGGTTTACAAAAAATATCCTGATATGGCAGGAAGTAAACCAAAAATAATAACAAAAAATAACCCTCAAGCAAAATCAATGCAGGCTGAAAAAACTTTTCAGCTGACCTATAAAACTGTAGCGGAAAGTAATGGTAAGAAGTTTCCACGTTCGGTTCGGGTGGTAGCTAGCTTAAAGGGTCGAATCCTCAGAATATCTTCATCAAAGTAGGTTAAATATGAATGCAATCCAGAATTTTCATGTCAGCGTAGAAATCCTCTTTTGGGAAAAAGTTATCGCCCTGATGACAGAATCACCCCTAATAATAAAGATTATTCGCAAGTCTTACATCGTTTATCGAAGATACCAAACATCACCCTTTGTTTTTAAGAATTTTGTTTGGGTATATTCTGGACTAACCCTGGGATTAATTTTTGGTTTCCTAAGCACAGTATTATAAATAAGCTAGTTATTTGTGAGTGGGCAATGGTCAGGTGTTCACCTAGGACATTTTTCTCCTTCGTGGATATCAGCGTCCCTCTCCTTTCAAGATAATTTTGAAGGAAAACAATATATTTCGATCCTTGGCAAATTAAAAAATCTGGGGGATTTTTCCATAAAATTCATTTATATTTATTAATATCTCTTAATTTTCTAATACATTATTCGATCTGAGTGAAACAACACCAATTGATGATCTGAGGATACAATATCCATTAATGGTAGTAATTAAGGCAGTAATTACCTTTGTCTTGAATTAGAATATAGGTACGGAAAATAATCCGGGTTTCATCGAGAATTACTTCAGAAGAGATGAATATCTGGAAGAAAATATTTTATGGATTCATATAAAGATCACAAACGAAAAATAAATATTACTTCCTTTATAATTGCCTTAATTATTGGGGGATTTTTCGGTGTACTCCTCGGTAATCTCGGTAATCAAGATCCCGTTTCGGGACCCGCCTCCCTAGAGGATACACAGGCTGATTTCAGCGATGCAAATTATCAAAATGGTCTTCTTATCGGTGTAGATGACCTAAGCCTTGAAAATCCTAATTTGGAGAGTGCCTGGCGGATATCTTATGATCAAGAAAGTCATCAGTTTGAATTAACGCCTTTATATCCCATTCTTCCATTAAATACCCCCGAAGATTTACTGTTATATCTTTCCCCCCATGCCCCTATTCCTCTTCCTTCAATAGAAATTAGCAATTTGAATGAAAATGAAATCATTTCCTCTTATGGGCTTGATTGGGATTTCACTTTACTTTTGGATCGATTTGCTTTAACTCATATGATCGAAAGCTTTTCGACCCTATCCTCGGATACATCCAAGCTCAAACTTGAATACCTATATAGTCTTGATCCAGATCTCCCTGGGAAAAACCCGGCGGCGGCACTATCTTACCAACAAACCCTATTCGAAATATTATGTGAAGACCCCACATCCATAATCTCAGATTATTGGATTGATGATTTGATCAAAATTAACTCACATTACAAAACTGATCTGGACCTCATTGACATTCTACAGATTCAAGAAACAATTCAACAAAATGATGCGATTCCGACTTGCAATTTTTCCTGGCAGTAACTAATTCTTTATTATATGAATTAGCTAGTCCGAAGATTTTGGTAAAATTCATTCTATGAGCGAACAACCATTAGTTCGTCCCCCTCTTAAGGGGTCGATCTCACCTATCATCACAAAAATCTTAGTCGCACTTTTCTCTGGAATTGCGGTGTTTGTTGGTGCAGCCCTAATTATTTGGTTTGGCTATCAATTATTTTATTCTGGAAAGATTTATCCAGGCGTGTCTATTGAGGGAATTGACCTTTCCGGAATCCGTATTCAAGAGGCCTATTCTTATCTTGCAGAAAATTATTCCTACCCCAAGGAAAGTTTAATCATATTCAAGGATAATGACCGCGAATGGGAATTTCAACCAAATGAATTAGGCTTGATCTTGGATGATATAACTTCCATTGACGTGGCCTATTCAACTGGTCGTTCAGGGTGGCCGTGGAAAAGAGCCGCAGACCAATTTATCGCTTGGAAAGAAGGGATCAATATTAGTCCAAGTATGGTTTATGATGAAAATATTGCCGCAATTCAATTGGCAAAAATCGCCAAAGAAATTGATCGCCCCGCCATTGAAGGTTCAATCCATAAGGAGGGAAACGAGATCGTTTCTACTCATGGACAAATTGGTAGAAATTTACATCTCGACGAATCACTTACAAATCTAAAAAGCATTTTTATCAATACTGAAGAGGGAGCAGTTTCGTTAGAAATCGTTGAGCAAGTACCAAAGATCCTCGATGTCTCGAGTCAAACCGAATTAATCAAAAGTATTCTTAGTCAACCTTTAAAATTGACACTTCCAGATCAAGATAATTTAAATATGGGACCCTGGATTCTAGATGAGAACACCTTAGCAAATATGTTGTCTATCCAAAGAATTCAAATTGAAGGAAATGACACTTTTTCAATTGGCCTTAGTGAAAATGGCTTGCGAGACTTGCTTTCCCCCCTTGCCCCCAGCTTAAAAGTGGCATCGAATAATACAAAATTTATTTTCAATGATGATACCTTGTTATTAGATCTCATTGAAGAGGCAGATATTGGTAGAGCTTTACTTATTGAAGAAAGTATTCAGAAAATTAATCAGGAGATTATTTCGGGAACCCATGATGTTGAATTGGTCTTTGACTACTCAAATCCAGAAATCACCAATGATATGACCGGGGAAGAATTAGGGATTACCGAATTGGTTAGCGCACAAACTTCCTATTTTTATGGATCAAGTGCATCAAGAATGCAAAATATTGAAACCGCCGCAGCTCAATTTCATGGCATTATGATCCCCCCAGGTGCCACATTTTCAATGGTGGATAATTTGGGGGATATTAGTTTGAATTCTGGGTATGCAGAAGCTTTAATTATTTATGGGGATCGAACGATCAAGGGCGTAGGCGGGGGTGTCTGCCAGGTGAGCACCACCCTTTTCCGCACAGTTTTCTTTGGTGGTTTTCCAGTTGTAGAGAGATATTCCCATGCATACCGAGTTTCTTATTATGAATTAAATGCCAATGGCTCTGTCAATAAAAGTTTAGCTGGATTGGATGCCACAGTATATTCCCCGATAATAGATTTTAGATTTACCAATGACACCCCCTATTGGCTCTTAATGGAAACTTATGTTTCCATTCCAAATCGAACCATTACATGGAAATTTTATTCAACTTCTGATGACCGCACGGTTGAATGGGATTCTTCAGGTTTACAAAATATCGTTGAGCCGCCCAACCCAATTTATGAAGAAAACAAAGACCTTGAGGAAGGTAAGATCGAACAGGTCGATTGGGCTACTTCTGGGGCAGATGTGACTGTAAACAGAACCGTTTGGCTGGATGGTGAAGTTCATATATCTGATGAATTCACCACTCATTACCAACCCTGGACCACCATCTGCCAATATGGTCCAGACACCGAAAATTATCCACCAGCGGAAGACAAACAAGATAAAAATAGTTGTAAACCTCTGGATTGATGGAGTAACCCAAGGAAAATATCCTGGGGTAAATAAAGTATAATCAAAGAAATAAATTGAATTTATTAGGAGATTGATTAATGGTTAGTCAAGAATTACTAGACATTCTTAGATGTCCAAATTGTGTCCAAGAAACGGAAGGACTTTTAGAGTATCACCAAGAAGCTTGGTTAATCTGCACAGAATGTGATCGTAAATATCCGATCAGGCAAGATATTCCCGTAATGCTAATTGATGAAGGGGATAAATGGGTTAGCACTAAGAAGGAAGATCTACCAATCCCGCCACCTTCAAAATAATTTCGTGCAAAATATTCATCAATTGATCTCAAATTTAATCGGCGGTGATGATTTCATTGCAGAGGCTGTGGTAGGAGAAATTAGTCAGTACGGGAAGGTTGCAAGTGAAATTCTTGCATATCTCCTGAAAAGTATAAACAGTGATATCCGATGGTGGGCAATAAGGGCTTTAGCGGAAATTAAAGAACCTGAAGCAAGACAATTAATTATTGAACATTTGAGTGACGAAAAACTTGCGGTGCAGCAATGTGCCGCAATTGCTTTAAGGATGAACCCTTCGGAATTAGCAATAGAAAAATTGACCTCCCTTTTGGAACATGAGGATAATATGCTAACCCAGTTGGCTGGGGATGCTTTAATTGAAATTGGTAAAAAATCAACCAGCACGATGATTGATATCGCTCAAAAAGGATCGCCTAGGGCTCAAATTCAAGCGGTAAGGGTGATGGCAAAGATCGGGGACACCGAGTCCATATCCACTCTTTTTAACCTCTTAGGCAGCGACTCAGTCATGCTTGACTATTGGGCTGAAGAAGGGCTAAATAGAATGGGTATTGGAATGACATTTTTTGACCCCTCATAAAAATGAAATCAACATAAAGAATAGCAATGTATATTGCTATTCTTTATGTTATTGCATATTTTATTACTAAAATGCCCAGATTGCCCAAAGAATTATCTTCCCAATTCCTAGGCCAAAACGGACGATGAAAGACCATCCACACCCCATCATCAAACCTTTAGTGATCGTCAGGGCTTGGTCAGAGTCCCTCAACCGAATATATTCAACCAAATACAAAGAAAGAGCAGCCAATACTAAGCCACCTATTGGTGTCAGTACGATCGCCCCCACCGCCCCAGCGACCAATGCAATAATGATTCCACGCCAGGAAGCACCCGCTTCTCTTGCCTTGGTCCCCATCAGGATATTATCTGCAGCGGCACTCGCCAACATTAATATCGTGATCAGCACAAAGATCCATGTGCCTCCATTTGAAAAATGCTCTGGAGAAAGCCAGCCATAGATCAGAGCCAACAACCAGATCACTACGCCCCCAGGGAAAACAGGCACCACCAAGCTAAATAAACTTAACAACATGAAAACCAATATCAGCCAAGGAAATATTGCAGATATTGATGCTAAAAATGCTTCCATTAATTCTCCTTCCGGATAACTTCTAATCCACCCAAATAAGGTCTCAGGGCTTCTGGGATGATCACCGAACCATCTTCTTGTTGATTATTTTCCAGGATGGCGATCATTACCCTCGGCAACGCCAGTCCCGAGCCGTTTAAAGTATGCAATGGTTTCGGGCTGCCACCTTCTTCAGGGCGATATCGAATACGAGCCCGTCTCGATTGAAAATCACCTACATTTGAAATCGAGGAAATTTCCAACCATTCCTGGCATCCAGCAGCCCAGGCTTCGAGGTCATAACTAATCATTGCTGCTTCGCTGGTGTCACCTGCACATTTCAAAACTATGCGGTAGGGAATGCCCAATAATTGACAACAGGCTTCTGCATCCTCAATCATTTTATCTAATTCCGCTGGGGAATTTTCAGGAAGACAATATTTATACATTTCAACTTTGTCAAATTGATGTCCACGTTTAATACCCCGCACGTCCCGCCCAGCGCTCATTTTCTCACGTCGAAAACAAGGGGAATATGCCGTATATAAAATAGGAAGGTCTTTTTCATCTAGGACTTCATCCATATGCAAACCGGTCATTGAAACTTCCGAAGTGGGCAATAAATAAAAATCTTCTTCGTGATCTTTATAGAGGTTTCCTCGGAATTTTGGCAACTGTCCCGCGCCATATAAAACTTCTTCTCGCACAATGAAGGGGCCATAAATTTCTTTATATCCTTGCTTGGTGTGCAAATCTAAGAAAAAGGAGATCAAAGCCCTTTGCAATTTTGCGCCTGCCCCACTCAAGACATAAAATCTCGATCCCGATAATTTTACTCCGCGTTCAAAGTCAATGATTCCTAAATCAGGACCCATATCCCAATGCGCTTGGGGCTCAAAGTCAAATTCAGGAATATCCCCCCAGCGCTTTGTTTCTACATTATCATCCTCAGTAAATCCTTCCGGTACTTTTTCATCTGGAATATTTGGGATGATCGCCATCACATTTTGCAAATCTTCATCGATTTTCCGGACGGATTCATCAAAGCTTTTGATCTTATCTCCGACTTCTTTCATCGAATCGATCTTCGCCTGACGATCTTCCGCATCCTTCATATTACCGATTTCTTTGGAGACTTTGTTTCGTTCGGCTTTCAATACCTCAACTTCTTTCAGGACTTCCCGCCTCTTTTGGTCAAACGCGATCGCCTCATCCACCGGGGAGGGATCCATACCGCGCTTTTTCATACCAGCACGCACTATATCAGGCTCTTCTCTAATCATTTTTACATCTAACATTTTTTGCACCTCCGATTTAAATAACGATGCCCCCCTTCTCAACAGGACGAGGGGAGCTCTCGTGGTGCCACCTGTATTCATCATGCTAATGAGCACGATCTCTTCCTCGCAATAACGGGCGAACCCGGCTTTCTTACAATATCCTCAAAAATTGAGGATATTCCTACAAAAGCAACTGGTCATATGACCGGCGGAGGGGAATTCAACTTTTGGAATGCTGCATTTCACCAGCCAGCAGCTCTCTGAAAATCCTTCAGCATACTATTCTCCGCGCTGAATTTGAATATTGACCTGATTATACAGCAAGAAAAGAACCTGTCAAGACAATTTGAAACTGCTGGGAAAAGTTATGGCGATACCAATGGAGCGGCATTAAATGGCACCCTAAAAGGAACACACCAGATAACCACAGAATTATATTCGCTCAAATCCAATCCTTCTGGGATCTCATAATTTTGGTCCCCAATATTTCCCTTCAAATTACCTAGATCGTAATAAATGTCGGGTTCAACGCCTACTGTGTTTTGCACTGGGTTCTCCCCCACTAACCAAACATGTAATTCGGGGCCATTGAGTACATTGAAATCTTCAAAACGTAGAACTCTTCCCCCATCTGCTAATTGATAGATCGTAGCCAGTCCGTTCCCATCATGGGCAAGATCATAAAAATTCCCCTGACTAAGAATTTCCATAATGCTTACTTCTTCCTCTGGCATCGGCTCTTCCATGATTTTGTCGCTTTCTTCCATAACAACTGCCATCGCTTCTGTAGCTTCTGCTACAGGAAAATCGGTTGGCATTTCCACAGCAGTCGGGACTTCGGGAAAATCCTCATCCACAGTAATATTGATGAATAGTGGGGATATTAGATACCATCCAACTACTAGCGCAATGATTAATCCTGATAAACCAAGGATTATTTTTAAGGTTTTATTGTTTTCTAAGGGGTTCATTTTTAAGGCTCCTAATAATTATTCTAAACTCCGAAATATTGATGCATTCTGTATAATTTTTCTTTCGCCTGCACAAATAAGGAAAGTTTGGGTTTAAATAAAAACAGGATGAGAACCTCTCATCCTGTTGAATTGATTCTTTATTCTTCCCTTGTTCGCAAATGAGGGAACAATATCACTTCTCTAATATTTGCTTGGTCAGCAAAAAGCATTACCAACCGATCAATACCCATGCCAAAACCACCATTTGGCGGCATCCCATATTTCATTGCATTCAAGTAATCTTCATCCATCGGATGAAAATCATCATCGCTATCCGAGGCAAATGCACGTCCCATTTCAAGGAAACGAGCTTCCTGATCGATCGGATCGTTCAATTCCGTGAAAGCATTCAATAGCTCAAAGCCACCCATAAAACCTTCGAAACGCTCTACGATTTGTGGGTCTCCAGGTAAGTTTTTTGCCAGAGGTGAAATATCGCGCGGGTAATTATACAAAAATGTGGGTTCGATAAATGTCGGTTCCAAAAATTCACCAATCAGATCATCGATCAGCTTTCCCCTTGGTGATTTAGGATCAACCTTCAATCCTTTTTCTTTCATTGCCTTTGCTAAACTTTCAGCTTCGGGAAAATCATCGATATTAATTCCGGCTAATTCGACCAATCCTTCTTTCAATTCAATTCGACGCCATGGTTTTCCAAAATCGAAATTTTTCCCCTGGTAAGTAAGCTCTGTAGTTCCAAGAACTTTTTCAGCAGTGAAAGCCAACAATTTTTCGGTAAAATCCATCACCTGGTTATAGTCCGCATAAGCCATATAAAATTCGATCTGAGTAAATTCAGGATTATGAGTACGGTCTACCCCTTCATTCCTAAAATCACGCCCAATCTCATATACCCTTTCGAACCCCCCCACCATCAGCCTTTTGAGGTAAAGCTCAAAAGATATCCGTAAATACAAATCCTGTTTGAGTTGATTATGATGGGTAATAAATGGACGTGCCGCTGCACCGCCATAGATCGGCTGTAATATAGGCGTTTCGACCTCAAGGAAGCCATTCCCATCCATAAATTCGCGAATGGCACGGTTCACATTTGCTCGAATTTGAAAGATCTTGCGTATTTCTGGGTTTACTGCCAGATCGGCATATCTTTGTCGATACCGAGTTTCCGGATCGGTTAATCCAGCATGCCGAATAATCTCGCCATCCACTTCTTCATCTTTAGCAGCGGGAAGTGGCGTAATCGCTTTTGAAAGCATTAGGAAACTATCCGTCCGAAGGGAAACTTCACCGGTGCGTGTCCTAAATAGATCCCCGCTTGCCTGAATAAAATCCCCCAGATCAAATTCTTTTTTAAGGAGGTCTAATTGCTCAACACCAACATCATTAGCTCTAATAAATAATTGGATCGTACCGCTTCCATCTTCAATATGTGTAAAAACTAATTTTCCCATTGGCCGCATGGAGCGAATTCGTCCAACCAAAGTAGCCTTTACTGGTTCAGAATTCTCATCCTTTTCAGTCTTCTCAAAATCAGCGATGGCTTCCAGGTTTGTATGGGTTCTTTCAGATCTGGCGGGATAGGGTTCCATCCCCTGTTCGCGAAGCCTTAGCAACTTGTCGATGCGGTTTTGTTCCAAATCAGAAAATTGTTTTTCATTCGTCATATTGTTTCCTCGATCCTTGATTAAAACATAAAAAAAGTCCCGCGCATAGGTTGGTGCACGGGACTCTGAAAATTTACTAAACCCTTTACTTCACTTCAACTATCTTTACAGAAAATGAGCCCGAAGGAGCAGAAACTTCTATTTTATCGCCCTCTTTTTTCTCAATCAATGCTGAACCAAGTGGAGATTCATGCGAAATTTTCCCTTCCTGGGGGTTCGCTTCGGCTGCTCCGACAATCATGTACTCTTCAGGCTTCATGCGCCCTTCTTTAATGACAACGGTAGAACCGATTTCGACGATTCCCGTTTTCTTTCTTTTCTTTGTAATCACCTGAGCATTTGCAAGCAACAATTCTAGTTCTCGAATTTTTCCTTCAACAAATGATTGTTCATTCTTCGCAGCTTCGAATTCAGGATCTTCTACAAATTCTCCTAAACTAGCCTCTGCAGCTTCACGCAAACGTTCTGCAATTTCTTTGCGTTTAACGGTACGTAAATGCTCAAGTTCATCACCAAGTTTTTTATAACCTTGTTTAGTCAAAAATTGTGGTGGCATTGTCATAACCTTTTAACACTCCTTAGCCCGCAATTCAATTTTGAAGGCCACCTATGCTTAAACAACTACAGCAAGCAATATAAAATTTATATTTTAGCTCGCTGAGGCGCAAATAATAGCATAATTTTATAAGTTTTGCAAGGGGGAGGAACATAAGTTCTTATAAGTAAAATTTTACTTTTTGATAATAATATTTATACCTTCATATTTCTGCTCAAATTTCCTAATATCCTCCCTCATTTCTAAATTACCTGACCAAAAGCTACTGATCTGGGATTGATGAGCCTCAACACCGTCCTGCCACATTTTTAATCCCCTTTTTGATATTGGAAATGTTTGCTGAGCATACCCTTTTGGAATGAATGTGTCAATTTCAATGGCTTCCCGTACCATGTAGGGGAAGTCAATATAATATTGAAGTGGTTGATTCAATTTTTCTAATACCCGCCTAGTGATCTGATGATCTACATGATTGCCAATCCCAAGTGGTGATACCAATACTGCACCCTTGGGAATCATGTTCGATATCTTATTGGTCCATAACTCAACGGGTTCAAATTCTAAATCATAAACAGTAGAAAAAATAGCCTCTTCCGTAGGATATAAATGGAAAGAAGAATGGGGATCTACTCGATATATACAATCTAATAGGTCAATATGGAAATGGTGTACCCCGAGTATATTGCATGAAACTATATCCTCTTCTCGGCGATTGGGTAAATTTTCTTCTCCCCCCTGCCACTTACTATGTAATTCCTTTGCAAATTCCGAAAGATTTTCTAAAGGGGGATCACCTGAGAAAATTGTCCAAATACTTACCTCATGCCCCTTATTGATCTGCTCCCAAATGAGACCCCCGCAAGAGAGCACAGCATCATCAAAATGTGGTGAAAAATATATGATCTGCATAATGAAATACGCCTTGTTTTATTCAGTCTTGCCCTGGTTGCATGCTAATGTTATCATCATCCAAGATGGAAAAGGCTAATATTTTATGATTTTTTCGCACACCAGCCCAATTAAACGTCAACGTTTAAGATATACATTAATATTGATCATTTTATCTACAATCCCTTGTTATTGCATGGGGTTTTTTGCCGTAAATTGGGCCAAAAACAGACCTGCGACCCCAACAGTTACGATAACACCTACGGCTCGAATGGTAATCCAGCCAGCGTCTGCCACCTCGGATATCTTGCCTACCATGACCCCTACGGGAACCGCCACGGAAACAATGACACCCTCCATCACATCCACCATCGAAGAAACTGGTACACTTGTTCCTTCGGCAACGTCCACAATGACCAATACTGCGACGCCAACCCCAACCAGTACGCCAACGGCGACTAACACTTCTACACCCACACCAACCAATACAGCCACTGCAACAGCCACCCATACTGAAACACCTACCCCAATGAGTACTAATACTGATGCTCCTACTCCAATACCAGAAACTCCTTAAGATCAAACATCAATATCAGAAAACTGGATATTTTATGAGCAATACTTTAAAACATTTAAAAGAGATGATTAGCAGTTCTGGCCTTTCCGGATTTGAAAGTCCGATCAGAGAAATAATATCCGACGCTTGGGAACCCTATACCGATGATCTTTCCGTGAGCAAACTTGGAAGTCTCCACGGAAAACTTTTTGGTTCAGGTGAGGAACCTAGGAAATCTGTAATGATCGCCACTCATATGGACGCGATTGGGCTTATTGTCACCAGTGTAAAAAATGGCTTTCTCTATATGGATACCCTGGGTGGCATAGATTCGCGAGTCCTTCCTGGTCAAATGGTTGTAGTTCATGGCGAGGAAGAATTCCCCGGGATGATCATCCAACCCCCCGACCATGCCCTTCCGAAAGAAAATCAATCTGGCCCAGTCCCGATCAATCGTTTATTGATCGATTTGGGATTAGAAGAAAGGGAAGTTGCCCAAAAGGTAAAAATTGGAGATTTGATATCATTTGCCACCGAGCCGCTAGAATTAGATGGGAATTATATAGCGGGGCATTCATTAGACAATCGAGCTTCGGTTGCAGTCCTCACAAAAACATTAGAAATCCTAAACAAACGCCAGCATCTTTGGGATGTGTTTGCGGTTGCGACCACCCAAGAAGAAGAAACCCTGGGAGGAGCGGCTACCTCCGGATTTGCGTTGCGGCCAACCATTGCTATTGTGGTGGATGTAACCTTCGCAAAAAGCCCTGGGGCTCCTGACCATCTCTCCTTTGAAATGGATAAGGGACCGACATTTGATTGGGGACCCAATACCCATCCAAAACTTTTTAAATCTTTTGAAAAAGTTGCCAAAGATTTCGAATATTCCTATCAACATGCTGTATATTCTAGGAGTTCAGGAACCGATGCAATTACATTGCAATTAGCGGGTGAAGGAATTCCATTAATGATCGTTGGGCTCCCCTTACGTTATATGCATACCCCGGTCGAGATGATTCAAATAAAAGATATTGAACGTACAGCCCGTCTACTTGCCGATTTTATTAGCCAATTAGATGATAATTTCATGGATACCTTAATGTGGGACGCTGAAAAAGAAGAGGACGAGGCTAAATGAAAATTCAAAAGAATAAAGAATGGCGAGCGCCCAGAATTCGTCCAAAAAATATTGAGCTGCTTGAAAATCTGTCAAACGCTGTCGCTGTCTCAGGCGATGAAAGAGCAGTTCGAAAAATTGTCCTCTCAAAAATCAAAGATCTCGTGGATGACTTCCAAATGGATGCATTAGGAAATATCCTTGCGACAAAAAAAGGGAAAGGACGAAATCTTCCTAAGGTAATGCTTGCCGCCCATATGGACGAAGTCGGTTTCATGATCTCGTCGGACGAGGGAAAAGGTTTTTATAGATTTGAAATTGTTGGCGGTATTGACCCTCGACAATTGGCCGGAAAACCGGTCTTGGTTGGAAAAGACCGAATCCCGGGTGTAATTGGAGCAAAGGCCATCCACCTGGCATCTTCCAGAGAGCGAAAGAATTCCATTTCCGTCGATTCTTTAAGAATCGACCTTGGACCCGGAAATTCTAAAAAAATACAATCGGGCACTTGGGCAGGATTTGCGACAAAATTTTCTCAGATCGGACCCAGTTTACGGGGTAAAGCACTGGATGATCGAGTGGGCGTTGCCACAATAATCGCCTTATTAGAAAATCCTCCTGAAAACATTGACTTATTAGTAGCCTTTACCGTACAAGAAGAAGTAGGACTGCGAGGCGCAAAAGTTGCGGCCTACACCCTCGCACCCGATATGGCGATTGCCCTCGATTGCACCCCTTCATTAGACATGCCTTTATGGGATGGAAAAGAAAATGTCGAATACCGGTCAAAAATTGGGCAAGGTCCAGCGATCTACATCGGCGATGGAGCCACCTTGGCAGACCCCCGATTGGTCTCTCTGATCCGCAATGTGGGGGATGAATATAAGATCCCCTATCAAATTCGTCAGCCGGGAAAAGGGGGGACAGATGCAGGCAATATCCATAAACAAAGAGAAGGTATTCCAAGCATTTCAATATCTGTCCCTGGGCGATATTTGCATACTGCAGCCTCAATCATTCGACTTAAAGATTGGAAAAACACTATTTCCCTATTACATGCAAGTTTAAGCCATATCAACAATCAAACATTAAAGGGTGATCGCAGGAGATAACCTATGAAATCATTAATCAAAGCTCTGACCGAAATTACAGGTCCGTCCGGATATGAAGAAAAAATTAGAGATTTTATAATTGATCAGATCAAAGATCATGTCGATAATTTTGAGGTGGACGCTTTAGGAAACCTAATCGTTCGAAAAGGAAACAAAGCGAGCAATGGCAAAGTGATCATGCTCGCTGCCCACTTAGATGAAATTGGGATCATGATTACCCATGTGGATGCGAATGGATTTGCACGTTTTTCAACCCTTGGGGGTGTATATCCTCGAAACATGGCTGGTGGAAGAGTTCGTTTTTTGAATGGTGATTCTGGAATTATTGGGATGGAACCTGGTGGAACAATAAAATCTGTCCCTGATATTGCGAAAATGTATGTGGATTTTGGTGTGACCACAAAAAAAGATTGTCCAGTAAATATTGGAGATGTGGCCTGCTTTGAGCGCACGTTCACCGACCTCGGTGATCGTATTGTTGCAAAAGCCATGGACGATCGAGTTGGAATTGCAATATTAATTGAATTATTAAAGAACGCAAAAACTGGACCTAATCAGATCGTTGGGGTGTTCACCACCCAAGAAGAAGTTGGCACAAGGGGTGCGGCAAGCGCCGCTTTCGGCGTCATGCCAGACATTGGCATAGCAATTGATGTGACCATCACTGGTGATACGCCCAATGCAAATCTTATGGAAGTTGCCCTCGGAAAAGGACCGGCAATAAAAATAAAAGATTCTGGAATGATCTCAGATCCAAAGGTTGTAAAGTGGATGGTCGAAACCGCTACCCATGCGAAGATCCCCTTCCAAAGGGAAATATTAGCAGCTGGTTGGACTGACGCAAAGGCAATTCAAGTTTCCCGTGATGGCGTCCCTGCAGGATGTATTTCGATTCCATGCAGATATGTACACTCCCCTTCTGAAATGATCGATATCAACGATGTTACAAATGCGATCAAATTGCTTTCAAATTTGGTCAGCAAGACAATTAGTATTTAATGAATATTTCAAATAAATTAGGGAAATTCATATTTATTGCAATATATTTTGCATTATTCTCTTCATCTTGCAACGGCATCCTTCCCCCAGACCCTCTAGCTGCAGCTACCCCAACGCCTACACCCCTGCCTATTGAGCAGCCAGTTGAGTTATTAGATATTTCTCAAACAGCACCCGTTAACCTAGTCCTTTGGGTTCCACCAGAATTTGGTCTTTCGCTCGATTCTGACTCTAGCAGGCTTTTGAATGATAGGATCGCGGAATTCCGAAATGTGCACCCAAACGTTCAAATTGATGTGAGGGTTAAAGCCCAAGAGGGCCCAGCAGACCTATTAGAATCAATTGCAGCAGCTCAGGATGCCGCCCCCTTATCATTACCTGATCTGGTGTTATTGCCTACAGAAGACATGCAAACCGCAGCCATCAGGAAATATATTCAACCTATCGGCGAATTTATTCCACCAGACTATACGGAAGATAAATATGGAATTGCACTTGAATTGGGCGCTTTTCAAAATGAAATATACGGAATGACCTTTGCAATGGATGCTTTAGTAATGGCATACCATCCCGAAATTATCGAAACCCCGCCGAGCACTTGGACGCAAGCAATGGAAATCCCAGGTGTTTTAGCTTTTCCAGCAGCCAATTCCCGATCATTATTTACCTTGGCTCTGTATTTAGCACAGACCGAGTCAATTATCGATGAAAATAATAAAATCTCACTTGATGCTGAAATATTAGAATCTGTATATACTTTTTACGAAAATGGCCAGGAAAATAACCTATTCCCTTTCTGGTTAACCCAATATGAAACAGAAAGTTTATCCTGGCAAGCCTTCCTCGATGGCAGGGCTTCTATGGCCATAACTACTGCAAGTACCTATTTAAAATACGTGGGGGAAATAAACGCTTCTCCAATTCCAACAGAAGATGGTGCACCATTCACCCTGACTTCCGGGTGGGTTTTTTCCCTAATTGCTACTGACCCAGACAAAGTAAACAGTTCAATTGAGCTCGCAAACTTTCTGACGGACAGTGTTTTTTCTGGGACCTGGACAGAATCTGCAGGGTATCTCCCCCCTCGCCCAAGTGCATTAACCGAATGGAATAATGATCCTCCCCGAGCTTTAGCAAACCTCATACTGTCCTCAGCTGGGGAAATTCCATCAGCAAGTACCCTTAATTTATTGGGTGAAAAACTGATGCAGGGCACTATCAATGTACTAAAACAAGAACAAACTGCCAACGAAGCTACCTTAGATATTCTAGATAATTTTACTAATTAAGAATATTTATCCAACTTGACGGTCTAGAAGACGGATGATATTATCCGGCTTTGGAGATAATTTATGTCAGATCATTATGATGATCAAAATAATAAGCCCACCTCTGAGAGCGAAGATACGAGCAACGAAAAGGGATTGTCTAACCTATGGCAGCGATTTACCCATTTCGGGATTGCAGGTTCCGTTTTGCGCATTGGAACACATACCATTACGATCTTACTCGTCATCGCTTTCATTTTTGCTTTGCGTAACTTTTACCTTGACAATGTTGAAGAAAAAAAGGAAGCTGATTTTCAAGCTACTGTGATGGCGATCGCCATTCCTACCATGGATGCTGCTGCCGGATTATCAGTTGAAGAGGCGGAAATGGGTGTCATTTTCCCTCCCTATAATGGTTCAGCGAGCATAGCAAATTCCGCCATATCTCGCTTGGCTGAACCACTTACAATCATTCCGTCAAGACCAAGGGTAAAAATTACTGACCATGAAGTTGACCTGGGGCAAAGTGTGTTTAGTATTGCCGAACTTTATGGTTTACGCCCCGAAACGATATTATGGGGTAATTACGCAACCCTTAAAGATAATCCCCGCACAATTTCGGTGGGCCAAGTCCTAAACATCTTGCCGGTAAATGGCACCCTCCATCAATATAATGCAGGTGAAACCCTGACGGCAATTGCCAATTTCTTTAATACAGATGTGGAGAAAATTATTGATTTCCCTGGAAATGAATTAGATCCTTATGAGACGGATGTTGATAATCCGGGCATTGCCGATGGCACCGTTTTGATTATCCCTGATGGGCAACGAGAAATTCAGGATTGGGGGCCACCGGCGATCACCAGAGAAAATCCCGCCTCTGCAGCCTACTACGGTGATGGTTCTTGTGGTCTTGTTTATGAGGGGGCCATTGGTGCAGGAATTTTTATTTGGCCATCCGCCTCTTCTTGGCTTTCTGGCTTTGACTATAATGCCAACATTCACCCCGCCATTGATATTGGGGGGAATACAGGAGATGCGATCTTTGCGACGGACAGTGGGGTTGTCGTATATTCTGGTTGGAGTAATTATGGTTATGGCAATCTCATTGTGATTGACCATGGAAATGGCTGGCAATCCGCCTATGCTCACTTAAGTGGTGTAAGCGTGGGATGTGGGCAAAGTGTCTACCAAGGGGATGTAATTGGAGGAATGGGAAGCACTGGCAATTCTACTGGCACTCACCTCCATTTTGAATTGGGCAGCTCCTTATACGGAAAGGTCAATCCTTGGGATTTCCTGATCAGTCCATAATTTTTTTTAGATATTAAAAATCCTGGATTTACCAATATCCAGGATTTTTTTTATTAAACAATTCAAACATTTTCCAATAATTTATTTCCTAGCAATCCTTATTTCCCGTCAAAGACATATCCCGTTCCTCGAACATTAATGATCCAATCCCCCCCCCCCGCAAATTGGATCAGCTTTCGTCTCAATCGGCTTACCAAAGGGCGCATAATCTCCGGGGCCTCCCAATCAGTCGTTTTATATCCCTGCACAAATAACACCAATTCCTTATGGGATAAAACCCTTCCCCGATTTTCAAGTAATACCTTTAAAAGTTTCCCTTCTGTGGGGGTGAGAGAAACAATTTGGTCATTTTGCCAAATTTCCCGTCTTTCAAGATCAATTTTTACATCCTCTCCCAGAGTATAGATCATTCGAGAAACCTCAGTAACCGTTTCAACTCCTTCATAATCTTTCAGCTCCTGTAAGGAACTTTCCATTTGCCCTATGATTCGGTGCTTTCTTTCTGACTCCGTTCTTCTAGAAATTCCCTTTCCGACACTGGCAAGGATTTCCTCAGGGGAAGCAGGTTTTAATATATAGTCGTGGGCACCCAGGCGTAAAGCTTCTATCGCAGAATCCATTGATCCATGGGCTGTCAACATGATTATTTGTAGCTCAGGGTAGATTTTTACCACTTCCTGTAAAACCTCTAGTCCGCTCATCCCCGGCATTTGAAGGTCCAATACCATCAGCTCAAAGGATTCATTGCTTAACAATTCCAAAGCACTTTCTCCATCCTCTTTTGCTTCAACAGTGTACCCTTCAAGTTTTAATATTTTTGAAAGAGATTTTAATGCAGTTTTCTCATCATCAACAATTAGAATTTTTCCTTTCATTTTTTATCCTCATAAGGTAATGATATGCAAAAACAAGCCCCTATTCCTTCCCCGTCCACCAACTTAATATCCCCTCCATGTGCGGTAATAATTCCGTAACTCACCGATAACCCTAACCCGGTTCCTTCTTCCTTGCTGCTCATAAATGGTTCAAATAATTTCTCTTTCACATCGTCAGCAATCCCGGTCCCTGAATCCTGAATAGTTATTTCAATAGAATTCTTTGCCCGTTTAGTAATAATTTTTACCGATCCCCCCTCAGCCATTGCCTCCATCGAATTTAGCAATAAATTAAAAATAACTTGTTGAATTTGATTCCTCACCACGAAAACTTTGGGCAGATCTCGAGAAAATTCTTGTTCAACTTTGATATTTTTATTTAATAATTGCTTATCTAATAGGGTAGTTACTAGTCCTAGTAACTCGTGAATATCTGTGGGTTTCTTTTCCAATACTCCTGGCCGATAGAAATCCAACATCCTTTGAACAGTCCCGGTTAATCTTTCCAATTCTGTATGGGCTAAATTTAGATACTCTTGTCGTTCCTTAATCCCTATATCTTCCCGACCCACAAGATGCATACAATTTCTAACAGCTTGTAAGGGGTTATTTACCTCATGCGCAATGGAAGCGGTAAGTCTTCCGACAGCAGACATTTTTTCTGCCTGAATTAATGCCCTTTGGGAATCCTCCACCTGTGTGACATAGCTCCTTAGATCACTGTAAAGTCTGGCGTTCTCCAATGCAATATCCGCCTGCCGGGCTAGGAGGCCAAAAGTTTCAAGATCTGCCAATTGGAAACCAGCTTTATTTTCATTTCGTCCGGCTAAGAACACCAAACCCCCCTCCCCTCTTGCAACAGGGCTACAGATCACCGCCCCAAGATGATGTTCTTTTAAGACCTCCTGAAGTTCTTGACCCCCAGGACCTTCCTTGTTGACCCATATCGGCACTTTCCAATGATCTGTGCGCCCCACCAACCCGGAACTTGCTGCACTCTCTTCTTCTGGCAATACATCGCCCTTGGATCCAATCAGGTTTAAAAATGTTTCCCCATCATTTTTTTGGTAAATTGCAGCATGATCCGATTTCATATAACTCAATATTGCTTCAATAATCAGATCAATCAATTCATCCCTTCTTGTTTCTGAAAATAGTGTTTCCGTCATATCTAATAACGGCTTGATCGTTTGCAATCTAGCCATTTCTTTTTTATGTTTTCTTTCTTGCAAGGCCTCTTTAACTGTCCGAATGAGTTCATCTTTATTTTCAAAGGGCTTTAAGATGAGACCATCCGCACCCTGGCGTAAGGCTCTAATTGCCGTCTCCAAAGTGCCAAAACCGGTCATGATCACCACGGCGATCTCTGGTTGAAATTGGCGAGCTTTTTCTATGACATCAAATCCATCCATTCCAGGCATTTGAATATCCACCAAAAGCAAATCAAATTTTTTCTTTTCTAAGGTGTCCACACCTAATTTGGGATCATTAAAAGTAGCCGTTGAAAAGTCTGCCTGTTCCAACAACCGTTCACAAAGTTTAGCGATCCCCTTTTCATCATCAATAATGATGATGGATGCCTCAGACATAGGTTTACTCCGTTTCCAATTTTACAGATTTATTTACTGGAAGCCAAACACTAAAAGTCGTACCAACATCGGGTTTGCTATCCACATCAATATAACCATCATGATCTGAGATAATTTTATAACTTATTGATAATCCCAATCCGGTACCCTCACCTGTCACCTTTGTTGTAAAAAATGGTTCAAAGATCTTGTCTAGATCTTTTTCATCGATACCAACTCCATTATCGCGTATGAGAATTGTGACCCAATTTTCATTATCCTTCTCATTTAACTGAGTTTCAAGAATAAGCTCCCCGCCGCTGGGCATGGCCTGGATCGCATTATGAATTAAATTCAATAACACTTGCTGAATTTGATTTTTTTCTAAACGAAGGGAGGGCAAATCATTCCATAAGGCAATACTGATACTTACATCATTCAATTTAGCTAAATGGTGTACCAGAGTAAGCACCTCAGATAAAATTTCATTTATGTCTGCATCCAAATGAAGAATTTTATCTTGGCGAGTAAAATCTAATAATCTCCGAACTACCGCGCGCGCCCGGTGAGCTTCTTTATGGATTAAGGTCATATCCTCATAATCAGGAGAATCCTGATCCATCGACTCCAATAATAATTCTGAAAACCCACTCACAGTTGTCAAGGGGTTATTGAGCTCATGGGCCACCCCCGCCGCCATCTCCCCCACCGCTGCTAACTTTGCAGTTTGCACCAACCGATCCTCTACAATCTGCTGCGCCATATTTTTTTCCTGTACTTCTTTTTCCAACATATTATTTTTGACAATTAATGCAATTAACGGCAATAAATTCTCAAGTAATTTAATCTCTTTTTCCCCAATTTTCCTCTCAGATCGTCGATCAAGAATTAGAACCGCCCCAACAATTTCACCAAATAGATTGATTGGGACACCAGCAACTGTTGAATAGGGTGAGATATTAATTGAAGAACTATTTTTCTCAAAAGATGTCGGCAGTATTAAGTTTTCACTACCTTTAACGAGATCACGGGTGAGCTGAAATAGCAAATCCGAGGTTTTCTCGTCATTATTCGGCCAAGGAAAATTTGACGTTAGAATTGATAGCGATTTTCTATTTTCACCCAATTGTATTATAGCGATGCCCTCAATGTCCAAAGATTTTTGGATAAATTCAATAATTCGTTCTAATGCCTGATTTAAACCTGATGACTTTTTGATATCAGATAATATTTTTTGAATCCCTCTAGATAAATCTGATATTCCCAATTCGAGGGATTCAAAATTGTAAAAAGCCAAAGACTCGGCAAATAATTTGATTTGTGATCGCCCACTTTTACTGAGTTCATTTGCTCCAAAAAGGACCAATTTCGCCCCGCCCGTTGCACCGAATCCGAAAACTTTTGATCCATTAAACCCACCTGGGGGATTTTTCAAAGTCTTGTATCTAACTCTATTTGAATTGATGACCGAGTTTATCCAAACCTGGTCGTCTGAAATATACTTTTCTAAGGCCAATGATTTTGCTTCAGGGATTTTAGATTTTTCGAAAATTTCCCATTTCCCCTCATATTTATGGAGAATTACAGCCCAATCCGCAGAAATACTCTGATTTATTTGGTCTAATTGGGCGTTCAATAACTCCAAAATTGTTGACAAACAACACCTCCAAACCTTTCATTCATTATAGATTAAAATCTATATTCGAATGTTTGAATGGCCTGAGAATATTAATCATTCTCAGGGTTAATTCATGAAATTTTTCACATAAATAACCCTCCATGATATACTTCGTTGGTTAAAAGTTAATTTATTTTTTTCGAGGAGGTATACCGAAATGAATATAGGAATACCAAAAGAAAGTAGACCATCTGAATATCGAGTAGGGCTTCATCCTGCTGGCGTAAAAATGTTAATTAGTAGAGGAAATACTTGTTATATAGAACATGACGCTGGATTGCACAGCGGTTTTACAGATCAAGACTATGAAAAAGTAGGTGGAACGATCGTATATTCGGCCCATGAAGCCTTTGGAAGAGCTGACTTGATTCTAAAATTTTCCCGTCCATTGGAAAACGAATTGAGAATGATCTCACCAAATGCAACCCTATGTGGATTTTTACATCTCCCAGCTGCCAATCAAACAAAGATCGATTTTCTTCTAGAAAATGAGATCACCACAATTGCCTACGAACAAATACAAGAGAAAGACGGATCAAGACCTGTCTTACATATGATGAGCGAAATTGGCGGCAGGCTATCAGCCCAAATTTCCGCCCATTATCTTCAAAATAATTCCGGGGGCAAGGGTATCTTATTAGGCGGTAGCGCCGGGGTTCCCCCTGCTGAGGTAGTTATCTTCGGCGCGGGAGTATTTGGACATTTTGCCGCCTCCGCATTTTTAGGAATGGGTGCTCAGGTAACAGTCCTAGATCGAGACTATAAATCATTAAGAAAAATACAATATGATTTACCCCAATTGGTCACCATGTTTTCAAATCAAGCAAATATTGAAAGAACTACTGCCTATGCAGATGTAGTTATTGCAGCCGCTGGGATTCCCGGTGAGCTTGCGCCCAAAATCATCACTCGAGAAATATTAAAGTCAATGAAATCCAGAGCTTTGATAATGGATATTAGTATCGACCAAGGTGGATGCGCGGTTACTTCTAGACCCACCACTCATGATAATCCCATCTTTGTGGAAGAAGACGTAATCCACTATTGTGTCCCTAATATTTCTAGTGTGATCGCTCGAACAGCAACGAATGCGTTTTTCAATGTTGCAGTACCTTATATTTTAGATCTTGCTGAAAAAGATGTAGATAAGGCAATTCAAGAAAACACGGCAATAGAAAAAGCAGTAAACACCTATAAAGGTAAAATCGTAAATCTCAACAGAATTATCCCGCAGGATAAATAAGGTCAGATCATGGATTGGATGAATAGAGTAAAAGATCGCGTAATTTCTGCCGAAGAGGCAGTTACCCATATTAGAAGTAATCAACGAATATTTTTATCTGGAAATGTCTCTGTACCTAAAAAATTATTATCTGCCCTTGTAGAGTATGCACCCGATAATCTTGAAAATGTAGAGATCATGCAGGCATTAACCGTCGGCGGTTCAGATTATGTGGCCCCAAATATGGAAGGCCATCTTCGGGTAAACAGCATTTTTATCAGTAGCAATATCAGGGAAGCAGTTCACGAAGGTAGAGCAGATTTCACCCCAGTAATGTTGTCTGAGTTTCCCTTGCTATTCAAAGAAGGAATCCTCCCCTTGGATGTAGCCCTCATTCACGTTTCTCCACCTGACGAACATGGATTTTGCAGCTTCGGTGTGGAAGTGGGGCTTACTAAAACTCCGGCGGAATCTGCAAAGTTAATCATAGCTGAGGTGAACGAACAAATGCCCCGCACCCTCGGAGATTCGTTCATTCATGTAAATCGATTAGATTATTTGGTCCCTTCTAATTATCCTCTACCCGAACATGCCATGTCAGAATCTGGTCCAAGCGAAATTACCGAAAAAATTGCTGGGTATTGCGCTGACCTGATTCCAGATGGGGCAACAATGCAATTGGGAATTGGGGCAATTCCAGACGCAGTCCTAAAATTCCTTTACAACAAAAAGAATTTGGGCATTCACACCGAGTTATTTTCAGATGGTGTGATTGATCTGGTCGAAGAAGGGATCATTACCAATTCAGAAAAAACGCTCCATCCCGGAAAAATTTTGGCAGGATTCATTATTGGTACACAAAAATTATATGACTGGGTAAATGACAACCCTTTGATCGAATTGCACCCTACCGAATACGTGAACGATCCATTTGTGGTCGCCAAAAATGAAAAAATGGTCGCAATTAATTCCGCTATTGAGGTTGACCTCACTGGCCAAATTTGTGCGGACAGTATCGGTCCTAAGCTATATAGTGGCGTAGGAGGGCAATTAGACTTTATCTATGGTGCCTCACGTTCCGAGGGGGGCGTCCCCATGATCGCCCTACCCAGCAAAGCCAAAGAGTTTAGTCGAATTGTACCCATGCTAAAACCAGGAGCTGGGGTTGTAACCACCAGAAATCATGTACGATACGTAATTACAGAGTATGGTGTTGCTGACCTTTATGGTAAGACAATCCGGCAGCGAGCTAGGTCATTAATAAATATTGCCCATCCCGAATTTAGGGATAGTTTAAAGAAACAAGCCAAAGAATTAAACTATATATAAATCACCCCCAAAGAAATTTGAGTTAGAAATCAATTCTTAAGGTTTAATTGATACTATGGAAAGACGAGCCAAAATTGTAGCCACTATCGGACCAGCAAGCCAGGATGAAGCAACCCTAAAAAAGTTAATTCAAGCTGGGATGAACGTCGCTCGTCTAAATTTTTCTCATGGCGATCATAAAGATCATCAAGAGGTGATCAAAAAACTACGTAAAATTTCTTATCGCTCTGGCCAACCCTTAGGAATCCTCCAGGATCTTCAAGGCCCAAAAATCAGAATTGGCGACCTTTCAGCAGAGGGAACCCCCCTTGTTAAAGGCGAGAGTATCATTTTATCCACCCTTGCTAATCCAAAAAATCCAGAAGATATTCCTGTTGATTTTGCAGATTTGCCCTCCGTTGTAAAAATTGGCGGCAGAATCCTCCTTGACGATGGAAATTTGGAATTAATCGTAACTGAGATCAACGAGGAAAAAACAGAAGTAAAAGCTACTGTATGGTTAGGAGGATTTCTAAAATCAAATAAAGGGATTAATCTCCCAGGTACAGATTTGAACATCCCCGGATTCACCGAAAAAGATGAGGAAGATCTCGCATTTGGATTAGAGCAAGGTGTCGATGCCGTTGCCATCTCATTTGTTCAGTCAGCGCAAGATGTCGCCCGCGTACGCCAGGCGATTAGTCAATATGCACCTAACAGAGTTGGTATTCCGATCATTGCTAAACTCGAGCGCCCCAAAGCTCTAGATAATTTAGACGAGATCATAGATCTCGCTGACGGCGTAATGGTTGCCCGTGGAGATTTAGGTGTTGAAATGCCCCCCGAGGTAGTGCCAATCGCTCAGAAACAGATCATTGATGCCGCCAATCGAAAGGGGAAATTAGTCATCACTGCAACACAAATGTTGGATTCAATGATTATTAATCCCCGTCCCACCCGTGCGGAGGCATCAGACGTGGCAAATGCCATCTTAGATGGGACGGATGCAGTAATGTTATCTGGGGAAACAGCAATGGGCAAATATCCAGTCGAAACTGTCCAGATCATGGATGCAATTATCCGAGAATCAGAAAAGAGTCAAAAAGAATGGGGGCATTGGCATGGTTCCGATTCGGACATGGGCACAGATGATGCCATATCGATCACCAGGGCAGCAAGAGAATTAGCCCACGATTTAAACGTCTCGGCGATTGTAGTATTCACCCAAACGGGTAGAACAGCTAGATTAATGTCAAAAGCGTTGCCCAGAGTACCGATCATCGGTTTCACTCCTGAGGAGGAGACCTTCCAAAGAATGGCATTCTACTGGGGAGTGTTCCCCTATAAAATTCCATTTGCTGACAAGATTGAAGATATGCTAGCCCACGTAGACACAGCGATGATTGCCTCCACGCCAGTCAAACCAGGGCAACAAGTAGTCATCATTTCAGGATTCCCCGTGGGGGCAAGACGATTACCAAATTTTGCCTTACTCTATACTATTGGACAACATTCCTAATAATAGCAATTACTAAAAAAAGAACTCCTCTTTACCAGAGGAGTTCTTTTTTTATCATGATTTATTTCATTCAACGGGTGGAATTTTATCCTCCACAGCATCAACTTCGCTAGGGATTGTCTCGGTAGTTTCCAAGGGGTCAGTTAGCACATTGTTCTCAGTTGCAGGTGCAGGGCTTACCGGAGTTGCAGGTACAAGATTTTTTTTATTATCCATCATCGAATACAGAATATAACCGATCATCAATGAAATTAGCCCAACTACAAAAACAATCAGTCCTTGGTTTTTCAATGGAAATGCAAAAAACGTCATCAATATCGCCAAAATCGATTCTAGAAATCCTCCAATCGTTTCAGGCACATCGGCGAAAAACAAATTGCCCATAAAAGAAATCAATCTTGTTGAAATAAAATCTAAAGAGAACACCAGGACAAATAAAAACCCACCTGAAAAGAAAAGGGGCCACCCCGCCCATTTAAACGTTTGAGAGATTGTTCTTGCCCCCATCGGAATTGCAACTAAAAATAAAATCAGCACGATAATCCAAGACCACTGTAATAGGAACCTTGCGCTTTTTAGGGTTTGTTTAAGGATCACTAAATTAAAACTTGCCGCACCTAATTGATCTGCCAGGTTCACTTCATCTGGCAATTTGCCAGCTATGCTTGGAATCGCTACAGTCCCCTTCTCTACTAGCAGGGAATAATAAGGTTCTGATGGTTTACAGAGGGGGACGCTATTCGATGCCGACCCTCCGAAAAAATTTGCCGCGGAATTTAAGGCATAAGTTGAAATTTGATCACTCGTGCAGGCTGGCAGCACATTTAACACTAGATCCAGAACTTTTGAAGAATTCTGAATAGTATTTCTCTTCCATGGGGTTAGATCGATCACAATGTTAGGAACAGGTTCATCGTTATCCATCCAAATATAAAACTCATCGAATATTGAACTAAAGGTATCCGACATCAAATCCGTTGGGGTAATTGTTGAAATTAATTCTGTCCATTGATCGATATTCAAGTTTTTCAGTGCACCGTTTACAAATTCTGAAACCGCGCTCGTATCGTCTGTAAGCTCTGACGTAATAGGGTTAGAGGATATAAGATCCTGAGCAAGATTCGCCAGGATTTCTTCATCAAAAAGATTTTTTTCAATTAGCTCAGAAATCATATCCTGAGAAAATAGAACCTCCCCCACATTTCTGGCGAACAAAGATAGCGGTAGAAAGATAATCACAAAGATCATGATGATCACCGCCAAAAATTTAAAAACTCCACTAATAAATTTCACCTTTTTCTCCTAATTATCGGTTTACACCTTTCTTCAGTGATGAATTAATATATCTATTTATACTATTATTGCCAACTTGAGGGCAATTAATATTGTACCAATGAATATCTCAATTAAATAAAAAAACCTCTCTATTGAAAACAGAGAGGTTTATAATTTTGATTGGTTTTGTTAGAACATCAATGAATTGATCATTTGGAGAGATTCTTTCGAAGGTCGCAGGTCATCTTCCTCAAATCTATTGAGGGCTTTATCCTTGGGCAATTGATGCAGGTCCATTAATGAAGGGGCATCTTCCTCGACATAGATCAAACCTGTGAGCAAGATATTTTCCTCATTTGCTTGTTGCAATACTTGCATTGCCTTAAAACGATCTGTGGGATCATAATCGCGTTCTAATTTCTTCAAAACCACCTGTGATCCATCATGCATCCTCACTGTTTGAACTTCACCAGCTTGTTGCTCGTCAATATGAATCTCTTCGGTGAAGGGCACATAACTAAAATCATGCAGCATTTCACGATGTTGTTTGGTCCATTCGTAGGAATGATGGGAGCCAGCTTGGTCATTAAAGGTCACACAGGGGCTAATGATGTCCAGAATGGCTGTCCCGTTATGACTGATGGCAGCTTTAATCAATTCTTTCACCTGTGAGGCGTCACCTGCGAAAGATCGCGCCACAAAGGTAGCTTTTGATGTAAGCGCTTCCATCACAATATCAACGGACATATAAGGATTATTTCCCTGGCTTTTTAAGGATAATCCTTTTTCTGCAGTTGCAGAGAACTGTCCTTTTGTAAGTCCATAAACCCCATTATTTTCCACAATATACACCATCGGGACATTTCTACGCATGATATGTTTAAATTGACCCATACCAATATTTGCTGTATCCCCATCCCCACTAACTGCTATGGCTTCTAAACTTTGGTCTCCAAACATAGCGCCTGTTGCAACTGACGGCATTCTTCCATGCAAACTATTGAAGCCAAAAGACCTGCCCAAGAAATAAGTTGGGCTTTTGCTAGAACATCCAATACCACTGAATTTTACGATATCCTCGGGCACTAAATTTAGTTCATAGGCGGTAGCAATAATTTGATTTGAGATCGAATTATGCCCGCATCCCGCACATAATGTGGTCGGTGCCCCTCGATATTCACTTTTTTCTAGTCCGATTTGATTTACTTTCGCCATTATTCTTGCTCTTTTTTGAGCAATTCAGATACAACCCATTCAGCAGATAATGAATAACCATTATGTTTTGTGAGTGAAACCATTTTTTCTGTCAATTTTGGATATTCTACAGTTAATATTTGATGCATTTGTCCATCTCGATTTAATTCGACTACATAAACTGTGTCATGGGATTCGATAAATTCTTTCACCGAGTCTGTAAGGGGTAATGCTTTGATTCTCAAAAAGTCAGCAGGAACATTTTTGGACTCTAAAATATCTTGGGCTTCTGCGATCGCCGATTCAGTCGATCCAAAAGCAATCATCCCAATTTTTGCACCCTCTTTTTGTTTAATTACTGGAGATGGTAAATATTCTTGGGCAGTTTTGAATTTTAGAACAAGCCGTGCCATATTCTTTTCCCAATCATCTGGTTTTTCCGTATAAGCGGCATAATCATCATGACCAGTACCCCGAGCAAAATAAGCACTCTTTGAGTTTCGGTTTCCAGGAATAGATCGGTATGGAATTCCGTCATCATCCACGTCTAAATATCTTCCCCAACGTTCGGTCATTTTTTCAAAATCTTCTTCCCAAAGCACCTTCCCTCTATCCATTTCTTTATCAGGATAATTGAAAGCCTCAGTCATCCCCTGGTTCATACCCAAATCAAGGTCAGATAACACGAATACTGGGGTTTGAACTCTCTCAGCGATGTCGAAAGATTTCCATCCAAACTCAAAACACTCATTGACCGATGAAGGTAATAAAATGATATGCTCAGTGTCTCCATGACCAATATAATAGGCCTGTGAAAGGTCACCTTGTGACGTACGAGTGGGCATACCTGTGCTTGGACCCACGCGCTGAATATTCCAAATAACCACGGGAATTTCAGAATAATAGGCCAATCCAATAAATTCAGTCATCAAACTAATGCCAGGACCGGACGTGGAGGTCATAGACCTTAATCCCGCCCAACCGGCTCCCACACACATGCCAATTGCCGCCAATTCATCCTCAGCTTGTACAATTGCATAGGTTTTTCCGTCCAACTCGGGTTTATCACGCAATCCCGGAATATAGTGTTTTACGGCTTCTGGCAACGAAGTAGCTGGAGTGATCGGGTACCAACCACAAAATTGAACTCCCCCATAAATGGAGCCAAGAGCTCCGGCTGTGTTTCCTGTCGCCATAATGCAATCTTCAGTCATGCCTTCCATATTTTCTACATAAAATGGATCCTGTTTTTCAAGGTTTTCTTTTGCCCACTTTGCTGCTTCTTCTATCACCCCAAAATTAAGATTTACCGGACCTTCCTTCCCTTTGAAGTGAAAATCAAGTGCGTCTTTAATTTTTTCCATATCGATCCCGATGATATGAGCTAAAACACCGACGTATGCCATATTCCCAACATAACTTCTAAGCTGTGAAGGTGCCCCGGATTTTTTTGCCAGATCCTTGGCTGGTACTGGATAAACCGCAATATCATCGCGTCCAATATCCAACTTTAAGTGATCTGCATAATAAAATGCACCACCCGGTGAAACCTTTGCAAGATCTTCTGCAAAAGTTGCTACATTCATGGCGATCACAATTTCATGTGTTTCAGTTCTTGCTGTATATCCATCCTTACTCGCGCGGATCGTATACCAAGTGGGCAGGCCTTGAATATTGGAGGGAAATAAATTCCCACTTGAAACCGGAATGCCCATCTTAAATAAAGATCTCAATATCGTTAAATTTGAAGTCTGACTTCCAGAACCATTTACAGTTGCAACCGTGATCGAAAAATCATTTACAACCCTGGTTTCTGTGGAGGATTCCTTCATTAGGGATTGTTCAGTCATGAAAACTCCTTAAAATTAATTATTATTCCTGTGCTCGATCAAATCCATATGATCGAGCATTGATTGAAAACTCTCATCTACCTTTCCAGAACAAATTGCAGAAACAATTTTGTTATGGTAAGTCCAAACATCCTTGAGGTATGAGAGATCACTATATCGACTTAAACCTATTTTTTCGTAAGCTTCCCAATAGGCTTCTAAAATTCCAGTAACAAACGGGTTATCTAACCTTTTAAATATCACAATATGTAGCTCGCGGTGCTCAGAGTGGGGAACCCGAATTGGATCACCTTGCAATTTCACCCATGCCTGCTGAACAATTTTTTCTAAGTCTTCCTTATCCTCTTCAGTTAGTTTCCCAACAGCTTGTTTCCAATATTCCGCTTCAACATGCCGTCTCAGATCAGCAAAATCATCAAAATACTTACGATCACATGAAATTGCATAATTAAGACTTTCTATAACCGCAGGGGCAAAACGATATGGCATTCTTCGGATGCCGGTTCTAGGACGTACCTCAACCAATCCTAAGGCCCTGGCAACGCCCAGTTGTTCTCGTAGAGAAGCAATACTAATGCCGGTCTCGCTACTAAGATCAGTTAAAGAAGGAATTCTTTCTTGATCTTCTTGGGAGTCTGCACTAACAATCGTTTTCTCTGCAAGGTACTCCAAAAAGTTGAAGGAGTTATTTCTTGTCATATTTTTCCTGATTAACTCGATTATATCTATTAATATGATTAATGAGATTATACAATATTTCTCAGGGAGGTCAAGAAACAATATTATTAAATATTAGAAGGTCGATCCTCTATATTCCCCCAATCACTTATTTACTTACAAATTAGCTTTTTATGTCAGGACAATAGGTCAAAAACAGTAGATGCCATTAATGCCAAACCGTTTCTTAGCGCTTTCTCATCAATGTCAAATTTAGGATGATGATGACCAAAATGGAATCCCTTCTCTTTATTTTGTGAACCAACAAATACAAAACAACTCGGAATATCTTTCATCAAAAAGGACATATCTTCGGATCCCATTGTCCTCTCATCTGAGACTACTTTATCTGCAGAGAATAAATCGGTCGCCAAATCCTGAATTCGATGGGTTAATGCATCATCATTATCCACAACCGGGGTAATATCTGTCATCTTTACTTCTGCTTCACATTCCATACTAGCAGCTATGCCAGTGACAACCTCGTCAATTCTCCTCAACAAAATTTCTCGAGTCTCAGGAGAATAAGACCTGATCGTGCCCAATATTTCTACTTCCGGGGGAATGATATTAAATGCTGTCCCCCCATTGATTGCCGTAACACTAATCACCGCAGTATCTTTCGGATCCACATTTCTTGAAACGATCGTTTGTAACCCCAGAATAATTTGGGAAGCTGCAACAATCGGGTCAATCCCTTCATTTGGTTTTGCACCGTGTGCCCCCTTCCCCTTTATTTTTATTTGCATTGTTTCCGCTGCTGCCATGATCGGTCCCGCAGTAATCCCAAATTTTCCAACAGGCATCGTATTCCAAACGTGTAATCCCAGAGAATAATCTGGACGCGGATTTTCAAGCACACCCTCTGCCACCATTTTTTCTGCGCCCCCCATCCCTTCCTCTGCTGGCTGAAACACCAACTTCACTGTGCCGTTCAATGCCTCTTTATTCTTATGAAGCAATTTTGCTAAACCCAAACCAATCGCGGTATGCCCATCATGCCCACAAGCATGCATCAACCCATCATTTACTGATGCATATTCAGCATTTGTTTCTTCGTTGATGGGCAGTGCATCCATATCAAATCTACAAAGGACCACCGGACCCGGTTTCCCCCCTTCAATAATTGCCACAACACCAGTTTCGGCTACCCCAGTGCTTACTTCAATATTAAGTTTATTTAATTCCTCGGCAACAATTCCCGCTGTCCTAAACTCTTCAAACCCAATTTCAGGATGCTTATGGAAATCTCTTCTAAGATCACGAGTATATTCAAAAAGTTCGTCAGCCTCTGCTATGAAATCAACCAAAATAAACTCCTAATTTTTCTTTTCCTTCCCAGCTCTACCACAATCACATCCCCCACCCTCATGTTTATCACAAGGAGCCTCAGATTTTCTGCGTAAGGCTTCTAATTCATTCCAGGGTTCAATTTCATGTCTCATAAACTCCGCTCTTGTGCGGTCTTGATCTTCTATCCGAACGATCACGGTTTCTTTCAACGGGTTTAGGTCGATCACTTTCCCGGTCCCCAGAGGTGTCACAACTTTTTTACCTCTTTTGGGAAGCACCTTTCGAGCTACAACATATTGCTCATATTCATAGATCAAACAGCATCGCAATCTTCCACACATCCCGGTAATTTCTGATGGATCTAATGAAATTCCTTGTGCTTTGGCCATCTTGATTGAAATTGGACTAAATTCGGTAAGAAAGGTAGAACAGCAGCGAGCTTCTAAACCACATACGCCCATACCACCGATAACCTTAGCCACATCCCTCGGTCCAATTCGGCGAAACTCTATTTTGATATTTGGATACTCTTTTTTCATTTCCTTGCTTATTGGGTTTAACTTTACTTCTTCTTCTCCCTCAGTGTTATAAAGAAGTAACAAATTATCCCCTTCAAAGTCAAACTCAGCTTTAACGATCTTTAAACCCTCATAGCCATGTTCAGATGCCTTTGCCCGACAAAAAATCATCGCTTCCAATTCTTTCTTCTCATATGATTGACGCAAAAGAAGATCATTTGCCGTAGCTATGCGTTCTATTCGTTTCCAAGTTCCCCGTGGAGGTGGAGAGGGATCCTCAATGATCCCCATTACTTGCCCCAATTGGGTGCCCCTGGCTGTCTTTACAATAGCAAAGTCTCCCGGCATGAGTGCGGGGTTTCGTGTTGCATCAAAATGGTAAAGCTTGCCCACCTTTTGAAAACGAATACCTACGATTTTTTTATCCATTTGGCACCAACTATCCTACGATATTTATCGGTATCGATCCTGATTGATTTTTAATCGCTAAAACACTTGAACGCAAGGCAGTTTGATATGCAATTTCGGTAATCACCTTGGATACAACTGAATCTGGTCTGGAAAGTACGATCGGCATTCCGCTATCTCCACCCTTTCTTATTGCGGGATCCATCGGTATCGCACCCATGAATGGCACATCAGCCTCTTCCGCCAATTTTTCTCCGCCACCCGCTCCAAACACATCCACTCGTTCCCCATCGGGCATTTCTAAATAACTCATATTTTCAACTACCCCAAAGATCGGAATCTGGAGTTGGCGGAACATTTCTAAACCTCTCCGAGCATCATCTAGCGAAACCTGTTGAGGTAGAGTAACGATTACACTTCCCGTAACTGACAAAGTCTGTGCCAAGCTTAATTGGGTATCGCCGGTTCCTGGGGGAAGATCCACCACCAAGTAGTCAATTTCTCCCCAATCCACATCTTCAATAAATTGTCGAATAGCCGTATGGAGCATTGGCCCACGCCAAACGATGGGTTGATCAGGGGGAACCATAAAACCGATCGAAATCATCTTTACCCCATGGGCTTCTGCAGGGGATATTCGTCCTTCTTCGCTCGGGTTTGCAGCTAATCTTTCTACACCCATCATAATCGGAATATTCGGTCCGTAAAGGTCAGCGTCCATCAGACCCACTTTAACCCCGGTCTTCGCTAATGCCACCGCGATATTCACCGAAACGGTGCTTTTGCCAACCCCGCCCTTTCCAGATGCCACCGCGATCACATTTTTGATCTTGGTATCATTTTTGTTTTGTACTTTCGCATCTGTGGGGACTTCCACAACCGAATTGATCTTCGCTTCTTTCACTCCCTCAATTCCCAGAATGGCGGTTTTCAGTTCCTCCACCATTTGTTCTTTAAAGGGATGCTCGGGGGAAATCAATACCAAGGTAAGACTTACCTTCTCTCCCTCGATCGCAATATCCCGAACTAAAAATGCGGAAACCAAACTTTTATTCAATGCAGGATCTTTTACTTTGCTGATCGCTGCCAATACATTTTCATTTTTTATTTCAGTTACCATTCTAAGAACTCTCTTTTTATCCCTTAATCAAAGCTTTTATTAATTTCAATAAGAGCTTTATCAAATAATTTAACTAGTTTTTTATCATCGTCTTTAAATCGACGGACGTTTTGTAAGGAGCACTGAGTACACCCCCTCATTGCCCTAAACGAGTCTGAACTACAAGTATTACAGCCATTTAATTTCGCCATCATCAAAATGAAGGCCAGATGTTCGTTATCAGCTGGGTCCTTGCTCAAAACTCTCGTAATCAATTCCTTCCAGGCCTTTCCTCGTTCAACTTCTAACTCAGAGATGACCCGGGCGGGAAATATTAATTCTGTATCATTATTCGACATAAGCTATTTTTACAAAAACCAGCGAGTGAGCAATCGTCCGCCCGCTGGCGTAAACTTTAGTTGATTAGATGTAGATCGAAATCCTATTCAGCGCCAGCAGCTTCGGCTTTTGCAGCAGCCCTTGCGGCTTTTGCGGCTTCAGCAGCTTTCTTTTTCTCTGCTTTTTCTTTCCGAATTATTTCTTCTCGTTCCCAATTCAGCGGTCTTATTTCAGCATAATATTCTGCTGGTTTTAATAATTTCTCTTTATTAAAAATATGTGCATCTATGCGGTCAAATGAGGCCATTTCATAATCATGATCCATTTTAATCGCATCGAAAGGACAATACTCAGCACAATATCCACAGTTCATACAAATATCAATATCAACGAAGAACTCAACGGGTTCGGGAACCGGTCGACCAGTGTCTGGATTTGTAGTTTGCTCGATCCAAATACATTGGGGTGGACAGACTTTTGCGCAAATCCCGCAAGAAGTACAACGAATTTGTTCTGTGCCGTCCTCATTTGTATCATATAACAAGAATGGGATGAACCTAAATTCTTCAGGGACAGGCATTTTTTCTTCAGGATACTGAATTGAAAAAATGCCTTTCACATCTTTGCTCATTCGGTATTCAATGCCCTCAGCCTTATTATATTTTCGGCCGATCATTCTAAAATCATCTGTAAAAGTGGCCACAAAATGTTTCAGGGTCACCCACATTCCTTTAAATATACCTTTTCCGTACATAATCTACTCCATATCTCCGGTAGTTACCTAGCGGTCAACCTCGCCAAGAACAATATCAATCGAACCTAGCACAACGACCGCATCCGCCACCAACTGACCCACACACATTTTCTCCAAAGCCGTCAAATTGACAAACGAAGGAGCACGTACGTGGTATCGGTAAGGATTAGCAGTACCATCTGAAACGATATAAAATCCCAGCTCGCCTTTTGGGGCTTCAACTCGGCCATAAGACTCACCTTCAGGCACACGGATATTATATGGATTCTTTAACAAAACCGGGCCTTCGGGAATATCCTTTAAGGCCTGCTGTAAAATACGTAGGCTTTGTCTGATCTCGTCAATACGAATAATATATCGGTCATAGCAGTCCCCATGATATCGAACAGCCACATCAAAATCAAAGCGGTCATAGATACTGTATGGATCTGCTCTTCGAACATCGTATGGCACACCCGATGCTCGCAATACCGGACCACCCACACCATGTGCGATCGCTTCTTCAGGGGAGAGAACACCCACACCCTTGGTTCTGGAGGCAACTACTTCATTATCAGTAAGATAGACATCCAATTCATCTACCTTTCGAGGAAGTCGTTCAAAAACGATGCTGTTTAATTTTTCCAATACACCAGGTGGGAAATCTCGAGCAACGCCACCAAAGCGGAAATAATTATTCATCATTCGAGCGCCGGTTGTGGCCTCGAAAATATCTAAGATCAATTCTCTTTCTTCAATCGCATAAAGTGATGGTGTAAAGAATGCACCCAGGTCATTTAGTAAAAATCCAATTGCCCAAAGGTGATTACTTACGCGAGTAAGTTCCGACATGATCACTCGGATATATTCAGCTCTTTCTGGAACTGCACCTTTTTTACCAAGCAACTTTTCTACGGCCAAAACATACCCGTGATTATTGACCATTGAAGAGAGATAATCTAAACGATCTGTAAACGGAATATTATGCAAATAAGTATTTCGCTCACCAATTTTCTCATGGTTGCGATGTAAATAGCCCATTACTGGTTTTAGAGCAACAATTCGTTCCCCGTCCAAAACCACCGCCATTCGAAACACACCATGGGTAGAAGGATGTTGAGGACCCATATTGACCACCACATGATCCGTAGCCAAGTCTCCGCTATCCTTTTTGCCTAATTCTTGTAAACCAGCATAGAGCAGATCTTCCTCTTCAGGATCCCATTTCTTAGGTTTATCAAATCCCTTAGGATACTGAACATTTTTTCCAAATTGGTTTTCATCTTCACTTCGGAATACTTTTCCTTCAGGCCATCGATTTGCGAAAGGTTTTTGATCTTCCACAAAAAATGCTTCTTGATAATCCTTCCGCATTGGAAAACCTTCAAAACCTTCCCACATTAAAATGCGGCGAAGATCAGGGTGACCTTCAAATTTGATGCCGTACAAATCCCAGGCTTCTCGCTCCTGGAAATCAGCACTGATGAAAAGATCATATAAAGAAGGAACAACAGCCTTTTTGCGAGGAACTTGCACACTCAAGACTAAAGATTTACCACCGGTCGATCGATAAAAATGGTAAACAACTTCCAATAATTCTTCTTCGAGGTAATCCACACCCGTCACAGATGAAAGATAGTCATATCCGAGTTCATCACGTATTACCGTGGCAACTTCCACCAAATTTTTGGTATCTACCAAAAAACCTTCGTAGCCTTTGCGTTCATCTTTTTTTACAACATCTGGAAAACGTGTTTCCAAAGCAGACAGAGTAACCACTAATTCTTCAGTCATCTTTTACGCCTTTGCCTGTTTAGTAATCATTGCATAATCTCGAGGATCCATAATATCTGGACCTAAAACAGGTACGGGGAGGGCTTCAATTGGATCCTCTTTGTCGTACCATCGTTCTCGATTGATTGATTGAGAATCGATTTTTTCTTGTAATTTCATAAATCCATTAAGTAAGGCTTGTGGGGTTGGAGGGCAACCTGAAATATATACATCCACAGGGATATACTTATCAATGCCCGCTACAACGTTATAGCCTTCCTTAAAGGGTCCCCCGCCAGAAGCACAAGCACCCATCGCCACCACATACTTTGGCTCTGGCATCTGGTTATAAAGACGCACAATTTGGGGAACCATTTTCTTGGTTACCGTGCCCGAAACAATGAGCATATCTGATTGACGCGGACTTGGGCGCATGACTTCCATCCCAAATCTTGCCATATCATATCGGCTTGCAGCTGTCGCGATCATTTCAATTGCGCAGCATGCCAAGCCAAACATCATTGGCCATATAGAATTACGGCGGCCCCAGTTATAGGGCTTATCCAAAAGATTGCCTTTCACTAAGTCTGCCATATTGGTTAAGGCAACTTGAGCGCGCATTTCATCTGGAACTTCAATGGTTTTTTCGTCTGTCATATCGGATTTTTCTCCTCATACCATTCTTGGTAAATCGATAACAATATATCGTCATTCGCCAGTTCCGGATCATCCTTAAAATTTGGCAATGCCAATGTCCATTCGAAGATTTGTAACAGTGAAACTTCCTCTAAATCTTCTTCAGGGAACTTGGCTATTAATGCCAGCGCAATTTCAAAAACTGCATCCCAATACAAAGGTTGATCCATCAGTCCAGATTATACTTCTGGGTTCTAAATGGGTCAATGTACTTATTAAAGAAAATATTTATTTGCTTAATTAAATATTTTCGATTATACTTTTTATATGCAAAATACCCGCCAACGTATTTTAGACTATTTGGACAACAACTATCAATCCACCGCACTGGAATTAAGTCATGTCTTTCAAATGACCCCCGCCAATGTGCGACATCACCTAAACGTATTAGAAGAAGACCATAAAATTGAAGTGGTTGGGCGTTCCGATGCAGATGGAAGGGGACGTCCAAACTTGATTTATATGCCCATAAAACAGTCTAAAGAACAAGGACTGGTCAATCTTTCCACTGCCCTAATCAGCACCATCACCGATCACCGATCCAAAAAACAAAAAGAGGTCCAGCTCAGAAAGCTAGCCACTCAATTGGGCGCAAAAGAATCAAACGAAAATCAATCCATCACACTTCGGCTCGGCACCGCTGTCCAAAGGTTAAACGAGCTAGGTTATAAGTCTCATTGGGAGGCACATTCTGATTCCCCCAGAATTTTTCTTGGGAATTGTCCCTACCCTGAATTGGCAGAAAATAATACCGAATTATGTGAAATGGACACTTATCTGATCGAAGATTTGGTAGAAAATAATGTAAAAATGATTGATAAATGTTCCCGAAATCCGGGAGATTCTCACCACTGTATCTTCAAAGTCATCAGTTAAAAGGACAATCTCCTTGACTTATTGGGAATTTTCTGTAAAATCCTTTCAGAATGAATGCATCAATATTCCAACCGGATTTAGATAAGATCAGAAAATCGCCGCAAAAAACAGCGGCCGAAATATCCGTTTTATTGCCCACTAATTCCAAAGAGCCTTTTATAGGCTCTTTTTTTTATGCCTATGACTAAAATCAAACTACCTGGATTAATTGATGTACATGTCCATATGCGTGAACCTGGCGCAACCCATAAAGAAGATTGGGAGTCGGGCACTAAAGCCGCAATTGCTGGCGGATTCACAATGCTATTAGCAATGCCCAATACTAATCCTTCAGTGACCACGGCAGAAGCCCTTGATCAGGCATCCAATATAGCAAGCCAAAAAGCATATTGTGATTGGGGCCAATTTATAGGCGCTGGCCCTCAAAATGCCCCGGAGATTGCCAAGATTGCCAAGAAGTCTGCCGGATTAAAAATGTATCTGGATGCCACTTTTGGGGATCTCAAATTGGATGAGATGCATTTATGGGCCCATCATTTTGAAGCATGGCCCAAAGAGTTGCCTCTCGCCGTCCATGCGGAACAAAAAACAATGGCAGCTGCCATCCTAATGGCAGAAATGTTTGATCGCTCAATTCATATTTGCCATGTATCAAAAAAAGAAGAAATCCTCCTCATTCGCTTAGCTAAAGAAAAAGGAATTCGTGTGACATGCGAAGTGGCTCCCCATCATCTTTTCCTTTCTGAACAAGATTTTTCCCGCTTAGGTTTTGGCCGATCAGAAGTCCGCCCAAGATTAGCCAAGGGTTCAGACGTGGATGCCCTATGGGAAAACATGGATGTGATCGATTGTTTTGCCACCGATCATGCCCCACATACCTTAGAAGAAAAAGATAGCGAATCCCCTCCCCCTGGTTTCCCCGGTCTGGAAACTGCCCTTCCTTTATTACTCACTGCTGCAAACCAAGGGCGATTGACCGTAGAAACGATTATCGAAAAAATGCATACCAACCCATTAATGATATTTAACCTTCCTATCCAGGAAAATACGTTAATTGAAATTGATACAAAAGAAAAATGGCATTTCGATGCAAAGAAGACTTTCAGCAAATCCGGCTGGAGTCCCTTTGATGGATGGGAAATGACAGGTCGATTAAAGAAAGTTATTTTACGAGGAGAAGAAATTTTTAAAGAGGGTCAAATAGTTTCAAAACCTAGTTCAGGGCAAAACATTCGGGATTAGTATTCAAGGAGAAAACAATGTCACTATCAAATATTCAACAGTCAGCATCACAACACCTGCCATTTGGCGATCAGCGCGGCGCCCGTTTTTATGGCACTGATATATTGTCGGTCAACCAATTTTCCAAAGAAGACCTCGCCTATATATTTGGTGTAGCTGTTGAAATGCGGGAAATGGTTGCCAGGGTTGGCACCTTTGATCTACTAAAGGGAAAGATTTTAGCCAACCTTTTTTATGAGCCTTCCACACGAACCTCCTCTTCCTTTACCGCAGCCATGGAAAGATTAGGCGGGTCGGTCATACCAATCCATGAAGTGAAGTATTCATCGGTTTCAAAAGGTGAAACTCTGCCAGACACCATCCGCACCCTAGAATGCTATGCAGATGTGATCGTTCTCCGCCACCCTGAAAAGGGCGCATCAGCAATTGCAGCGAAATATTCAAAAAAACCAATCCTCAATGCTGGCGATGGCGTCGGAGAACATCCTACCCAGGCCCTGTTGGACCTCCTCACAATTCTCGAAGAATTGGGTAATGTCGAAAACCTAACCGTCACCATGGTTGGCGATCTAAAATATGGACGCACAGTTCATTCCCTCTCCCAATTACTCTCCTTATATAATGTAAAATTACATTACGTTTCCCCAGATATTCTGAGAATGCCCCCCGAGATCATCGAAGAATTAAACCAAAAAGGCATTTCACAGACCGAGCATTCCACCCTCGAACAAGCCCTGCCAGAGACCGATGTACTATATGTCACTAGGGTACAAAAGGAACGCTTTGATAACCCAGAAGATTATGAAAAGGTGGCCGGCGCATTTATCATCGACCCAGAAATCATGAAAGCCGCCAAGAAAAAGATGATCGTCATGCACCCCCTCCCCCGTGTTGGAGAAATTAGCATGGATTTTGACGATGATTCCCGAGCCGCTTATTTTCGCCAAATGGAATATGGTTTATTTGTCAGAATGGCCTTATTAGCACTGGTCTTAGGAAAAGCTTAATAATGGAAAACTCTTTCTTTGCTCAACTTGAATCCCGAATAATCAAAGTTAATTCATTATTATGCGTCGGTTTAGATCCTCATCCCGCACAATTAGCTGAGCAAACAGCCTCTGCCGTTGCAATTTTTTGTGCAAATATTATTGATTCCACACATATTTATGCGGCAGCATATAAACCAAATATTGCTTTCTTTGAAGCATTCGGCTCAGAGGGCATTGATACATTGATCAATGTGATTACCTCTATTCCTGATGATATTCCCGTCATCTTAGATGCAAAAAGAGGGGATATTTCCTCAACCGCGCAAGCATATGTGCAGGCGGTATTTGAAAAATATAATGCGAACGCGGTGACAATCAATCCCTATTTAGGCTTTGATGCAGTGGAGCCATTTATCAAAAATCCTGAATTTGGCGCATTTATGTTATGCAAGACCTCCAACGTTGGCTCATCCGATCTCCAAGACCAAGAATTGACCAATGGCGATACAGTTTTTGAATCCGTTGCCAAATTAGGCAGAAAGTGGAATAAAAATAATAACCTCGGTTTAGTCGTGGGAGCCACCCATCCGGAAGCCATGGCCCAAGTAAGAATAGCCGCTCCCGACCTATGGATCCTAGCCCCAGGAATTGGTGCCCAAGGTGGAGATATTCAGGCTTCGCTAAAAGCCGGTCTTCGAGCGGATGGGTTGGGTATTTTAGTGCCAGTTTCCCGTGGGATTTCCCAAGCAGAAAACCCTGCCCTAGCCGCCAAGCAATTACGAGATGAAATTAACGATGCCCGCAATCAAATATCTCCGAATCCCACAAATCATCAATTAGATTCTGTTGCAAAGGGGTTACTGAAAGCTGGGTGCGTAAAGTTTGGTGAGTTCACCTTAAAATCAGGCTTGATCTCCCCAATCTATATTGATCTACGCAGGTTAGCTGGATTTCCAAAACTATTATCCCAGGTTGCCAAAGCTTATCAGCCGATCCTCAATAACCTCAAATTCAATAGAATTGGTGCCTTACCCTATGCTGCCATGCCGATCGGTACTGCGCTCAGCCTACAGGGCAATTGGCCGATGATCTACCCCCGTAAAGAAGCAAAAGAGTATGGTACAAAAGAATTGATCGAAGGGGAGTATGAACCCGGAGACCGGGTTGTTGTGATCGATGACCTCACTACAACCGGAGGCAGCAAATTCGAAGCGATCGCAAAATTTACCGCTGCTGATTTGATTGTCGAAGATGTTGTCGTACTCATTGACAGAGAATCCGGTGCAAAAGAAAAATTAGCTGAATCCGGGTATACCCTTCACCCTGTCTTCACCTTGACCGAACTAGTCCATCACCTCCACCAACTCAACGAGATAAATGATCAACAATTAAAAAATGTCGAAGAATTCTTGAAAAACTAGAAAATGATCTATAAACTTTTTCGCCCCCTCATATTCAAAATTGACCCCGAAGAAGCACATGCGCTCACATTAAAAATATTGGCATTTTCTTCTAGAATTCCTCTATTTCTCCGGTTCCTAAAAAAAATATTTCAAACCCCCAGATCCAAACCCATTCGTGCATTTGGCTTAACCTTCCCCAACGCCCTGGGTTTAGCTGCTGGATATGATAAGAATGGCATTGCCGTCCAGGGTCTAGCAGCCCTAGGTTTTGGGCATATCGAAGTGGGCACAATTACCCCCCTTCCCCAATTAGGAAATCCCAAAAAACGTATTTTCCGGCTCCCCGGGGAAAAGGCGATTATTAATCGTATGGGCTTTCCTAATTTGGGAGCGGAAAAAATTCTGAACAATTTAGAAAAAATTAAAAACCGCAGTGAATTTATTCTGGGTATTAATATAGGAAAGAATAAGGATACCCCAAATGAAGATGCCCACAAAGATTACACAAGTTTAATAAGCCACTTCAACCATCTTGCCGATTACTTTGCGATCAATATTAGTTCCCCAAATACGCTCGGCTTGCGAGAATTACAAGGGAAAGCTCATCTAAACACCCTATTAACCGCCATTATCGATCATCGAGATAATTTTGAAAAAAGAGTCCCGCTATTAGTTAAATTATCCCCCGATCTGACTGAATTAGAATTATCCGATGCCTTAGATATTCTTATAAAACTAAAAATGGATGGCATTATCGCCACCAATACAACCATTGATAAATCTAGTTTAATCTCAGCGAATAAGAATGAAACAGGGGGTTCAAGTGGAATGCCACTCACAAAAAAAAACACCGAGATGGTCAGGAAGATTGATCAATACACAAAAGGAGTTATTCCGATCATTGCAGTTGGCGGAGTGATGAGTGCAAAAGATGCCCAAGAAAAACTGGATGCAGGGGCAAAATTAGTCCAGGTTTATACCGGACTAATCTATTCAGGTCCATCCCTCGTTAAAAACATTCTTTCCAATTTAAACTGATCTCCCAAGAAGAATGGGAACAACCACCAAAAATCTACTACAATATAGTCAATCCCTTATCTACAAGATTCTAAGAAGGACTTTCAATGGATCATAATAAGTATCAATCCCCTTACACTTGGCGTTATGGCAGCGAAGAAATTCGCCAAATATGGAGTGAAGAGAATAAACGCCTGTTTTGGAGGAAACTCTGGGTAGCACTAGCTGAAGCTCAACAAGAATTCGGCCTGGTTTCTAAAGAACAGGTAAAGGATCTTTCTGACCATGCCGCACAGATCGATATACCCCGCGCCTTAGAAATTGAATCGGAAATTCACCATGATCTCGTGGCCGAATTAAAGACCTTTGCAGAACAATCTACCATTGGGGGTGGCATTATTCATCTAGGTGCTACCTCAATGGATATCGTCGATAATGCCGACGCCTTAAGAATCAAACAATCTTTGGAATTTATTTTAGAAGGCATCAAAGACTTATTATCTCTTTTGACCAATTTGATAGAAGAACATGCAAATCTGCAGGTCATGGGCCATACTCATATTCAACCCGCAGAACCCACCACCCTGGGTTACCGATTCGCCCAATATGCTCAAGATATATTTTTGGATTACAATAATATTCTTCAATTGCATGAAACCTTAAAAGGAAAAGGATTTAAGGGCGCAGTTGGCAGTGGAGCGGCATTTTCGGATCTCATTGGCAAGGATAATTTAGATAAATTTGAACAAATTCTCAGCGATAAGATCGGCCTGAATTTTTTTAATATCACTACCCAAACATATCCACGCAAACAAGATTATCAAATATCATCCGCAATTGCTGGTCTGGGCGCCTCGCTTCATAAAATGGCCTTCGATATTCGTATCCTACAATCCCCCCCCTTTGGTGAAATTAGCGAAGAATTTTCAAAAAATCAAGTGGGATCATCGGCAATGCCATTCAAGCGAAATCCGATCAATGCCGAAAAGATTAATTCTTTAAGCCGCCTTCTAGCTCAAATGCCTCGAGTTGCCTGGGATAACGCTGCCAATTCCCTCTTGGAGCGCACCCTAGACGATAGTGCAAATCGACGCACCACACTACCTGAAACATTTTTGATTAGTGACGAACTCATTCAGACAAGCATAAAAATATTATTTGGAATAAAGATCAATAAAAATGCTATTAACAGAAATATGGAAATTTATGGACCATTTTCCGCAACTGAAAGCCTCCTGGCTGCATTGGCAAAAAATGGTGCCAACCACCAGGAAATGCATGAAATCATCCGCAATCATTCCTTAAATGCTTGGGATGCAATCCAGAATAATCAAGAAAACCCTCTTATAAAAACAATGAGCGAGGATCCGAAATTTCTGGATTTTATTACAAAAAAAGATATTATAAAACTTATGGACTCTGAGGATCATATTGGAATGGCACCCGAAAGAACGCTTGCCTTAGTAAAGGAAATTCGGGCTTTCCTAGAAAAATAAATTATTAAACTGAAGCATCACCAGTTGACCCCATAATTCCCTTAATGTATAATCTCATTAATAATAAATATCCTCCTTATCTGGGAGGAGTATGAATATTTCTCTCCAACAGAGAGGTGGGCAAACATGCTGAAAGCCCTCCGAGATAGTAATATTTTGAAGTCGCCCAGAAGGATGTCGAAGAAAAAACCGTATTATCCGTTTGAGTAGACCGACACGGGTTAGCCCGATATAGCGAAAATCTTGGTGATTGCCAAGGTGACAAGTGCGCCATTGAGTTTTTTAGTGGCGAATTAAGGTGGTACCGCGGAAGGCTAGTCGCTTTCGTCCTTTGAGACGACGGCGATTTTATTTTTAAGGAGCAGCAAGATGACAAAAAAAATGGATTTAGCAAAAACATATGACTTCAAAGATACTGAAGAACGTATCTATAAAATGTGGGAAGAAAATGGATATTTCAAACCCACCAATGACCCCAATGAACCCGGGCATGATCCTTCGATCAAGCCATTCGTCATTTCTATTCCCCCACCCAATGTAACCGGTGAGTTACACCTTGGGCATCCGCTCTTTGTATCCTTAGAAGATTTAATGATTCGCTACCACCGCATGAAAGGTGTCCCTACTCTTTGGGTTCCCGGAACCGACCATGCCGGCATTGCTACTCAACTCCAAGTTGAGCAATATTTATTACGCACCAAAGAAGTTACTCGAGAAGAAATTGGTAGAGAAGAGTTCCTAAAACATACCTGGGAATGGAAAGAAAAATATGGCGGCATCATTACACAGCAAATTCGACGTTTAGGCGCTTCTTGTGATTGGGATCGCGAACGCTTCACATTAGATGAAGGATTGTCTATTGCAGTAAAAGAAGCCTTTGTTAGGCTTTATAACAAAGGTTTGATCTATCGTGGTCCCCGCCTTATCAACTGGTCCCCCGGATTAAGAACAGCGGTTTCTGACCTAGAAGTTGAATACCATGAAGAAGTTGGGAAGCTATATTTTTTCAAATATAAGATCAAGGACTCAGACGAATATATCCCAGTAGCTACCACCCGCCCTGAAACAATATTAGGGGATACCGCTGTTGCAGTTCATCCAGAGGATCAGCGTTACAAAAATTTAATTGGCAAAATGGCGATCGTTCCCATGCTTGGTCGCGAAATTCCTGTGATTGCGGATGAATATGTAGATCAAAGTTTTGGTACTGGCGCTTTGAAGATCACCCCTGGGCATGACCCCAATGATTACGAGATTGGGGCGCGCCATAAGCTAAAGGTTCTTTCGATCCTCAACAAAGATGCAAAGATCAATGAAAATGGCGGTCAATACGAAGGTTTAGACCGATTCGAATGTCGCGAAAAAATTTGGAAGGATATGGACTCAGCAGGACTGGTGATCAAGACCGAGGAACATACCCACCAGGTACCACGCTCCCAACGTGGTGGAGAAATTATTGAACCGATGATCTCCACCCAATGGTTTGTGGACATTCAACCCCTGGCGGATAAAGCCTTAGCTGCAGTCAGTGATGGCAGAATCAAAATCGTTCCTGAATTCTTCACCAAAACATATAATAATTGGCTCGAAAATATTCAAGATTGGTGCATCTCCCGCCAGCTTTGGTGGGGCCACCAAATTCCAGTTTGGTACGGACCCGATGGGGAAAAGTTCTGCGCTCATTCTGAAGAGGAAGCCATGCAACAAGCCAAGGATCATTATGGAAAAGAGACTGCCCTAGAACAAGACCCAGATGTGCTTGACACCTGGTTTTCATCCGGTCTTTGGCCCTTCTCAACCCTTGGCTGGCCTGAACAAACCCCCGATCTAAAATACTTCTACCCCACCTCCGTTCTCGAAACCGGAAACGATATTCTATTCTTCTGGGTTGTGCGCATGATCATGAGCGGCCTAGAATTTACGGACGACATCCCCTTCGATACCGTTTATCTCCACGGGTTGGTTATGGACGAACATGGCCAAAAAATGAGTAAGTCCAAAGGAAATGTGATTGATCCTCTCAAAGTAATTGATCAGTTCGGGACGGATTCTCTAAGATTTACCCTCCTGGTCGGCTCTACTCCCGGCAAAGATATGAACATCAGCCTTAAAAAAGTGGAAGCCAACCGGAATTTTGCAAACAAGCTTTGGAATGCCACTCGCTTGGTGCTTAGCCTCCTCAAGCAAGCCCCCGCAGATGCCGATTTAAAAGGCATCGAATGGACTTTGGCCGATTCTTGGGCATGGGCAAAACTCAAAGACCTCACCCATAATGTCGATCGCCTCTTTGCAACCCATCAATATGGAGAAGCAGGTCGCCAGATCTATGAATTTTTCTGGAGCGAATTTGCTGACTGGTATCTAGAAATTGCCAAGCTGCAAATTTCTGAAGGCGGTCCCCGTGCAAAGATGACAGCAAATGCATTGGTCCGCATTTTAGATACCTTATTAAGACTCCTCCACCCATTTACCCCCTTCATCACCGAAGAACTTTGGGGGTACCTAAAGCAAGCATCAATCGATCACAGTCCCGACCTCGCCCCCTCACAAGGCTGGGAAGAAGCCCTAATTATCGCAAAATGGCCAGAACCATTTGAAAAAGAGGGATGGGAAGAAGATAAGATCAATGAGTTTGAATTGGTAATGGAAATAGTTAGATCAATAAGAAATTTGCGATCCGAAAAACAAGTGAAAGCTGGCCGAAAAATCCCTGCCATTATTGTAGCTGGAGAACAAACCAAACTAATAAAAAATCAAGCCTATGCAATATCTGCATTGGCGCATCTAGATAAAAATGAATTACAGGTAATCGACTCAATTAACGAGAAACCAGAAAGCTCCATCGCCCTCGTGGTCGGTTCAATCAATATCTTTTTACCATTGGCTGGTTTAGTAGACCAAGTAGAAGAAAAACAGAGATTAGAAAAAGAATTAAAAGAAGTGTTGAGTCAGATTGATCGCCTAGAAAAATTATTAAATAGCCCATTTGCCGAGAAAGCTCCTCCACAAGTGGTTGAAAAAGAACATGAAAAATTAAAAGCTTTCAAAGAAACCGCTGCAAAAATAGAAATTCAACTTTCTGAATTAGGATAGACAGAGTTCATGACCGATTCTACTTTTTTGAAAAGGTTTGAAGATCCCCGCCCGATCCTCCTCGACGGTGCCACTGGCACCGAACTCAACCGTCGCGGCGTACAAACTGGCTTGCCTCTATGGAGTGCTTGGGCATTGATCGATTCCCCCAAAACATTAGCCCAGGTTCATTATGATTATCTCAAAGCTGGTGCTGAAGTCCTCACCGCAAATACTTTTCGCACCCATCGGCGGAATTTGGACATTGCCGGAATGGGAGATCAAGCAAAAGAAATCACCTTTAAAGCAGTCGACATTGCAAAACAGGTTTCAAAAATATTTATGGACGAAGGGGGGCATCCCGCCTGGGTCGCTGGCTCCATCGCCCCACTCGAAGATTGTTATTCCCCCGAGCTCGTCCCTCCCCAGGAAGATTGCTTGAAGGAACACAAAGAAATGGTCGATCACTTGGCAGTAGCCGGTGCCGATTTATTATTGATCGAGACCATGAACACGATCCGAGAAGCAGAAGCAGCTGTGATCGCCGCCAAGGCAACTAACCTCCCCTTTGGCGTAAGTTTTGTCTTGCGAACCGATGGAAAAATATTCTCCGGTGAAAGTTTAGAGGATGCGGTTAGGGTCCTAAAACCCTATAATCCCAATTTTATTGGCGTAAACTGCACCCCCACCACCATGATCACCGAAGCTCTGAAAGAGCTCTCTACTTTTACCGAAATCCCCTTAAGTGGCTACGGTAACATTGGGCATACCAATGAGATTGAGGGATGGGAAAATACGGACGATGTGTCCCCCCCTGAATATGGACAATTAGCGGAGAGTTGGCATCAAAACAAGGTGCGCCTGATCGGTGGTTGTTGTGGCACCTCTCCCGCTCATATTCAGGCAATAAAAGATCAACTCCACCGCTAATTTATTCCCATTATTAATATAAGATTTATCCATTATGAAGTCAATTATTGTATAATTAATTAATGACCCCAAGTCCTGTTGCTACAATTCTACAAAAAATTGAAATAGACTTTACTGAGTTTGTGCATCCCGGACCCGTCCATTCTATCGAGCAAGCTGCGGAAGAACGTGATCAATCTCTAGACCAGATCATTCGAAGTATTTTATTTAGACTTTCCGAGAATAAATACGCCATGGTCCTCATCGCCGGACCTTCGCAAGTTAATTGGAAAACCCTCCGAAATCATTTTAATCAATCTAGGTTATCCATGGCGAAACCAGAAGAAGTCCTCGACATTACTGGCTGTGAGATTGGCGCTGTTTCCCCCTTCCGCATCCCCCAAGATATCCCATTCTCTTGGATGATTCCGTCTCGAAACAATCCATCGTTTCGATTGGCTCAGGGCGAAGGGGAACGACGATCATTCTCAAAACAAAAGAATTAATGCGAGCGCTCAATATTTTTGAAACAGGAAACTATATAAAAGAAAGAGGGAATGTACATGTTTAGATCAAGAAACAAACAAAAACAATCTTTTTCAGGAAAATTAATCGGTGCACTTTTCGGCCTAGGAATGTTTGCTGGGGCGTTCTTCCTCCTTTGGAATAATGAGGGTCGCATTAATTTTGGAGATATCGCCCAGGACAGCATCACGATAAATGCGCTGGAATCAAATAATGCAATATCTAGTGAATTAATTGCCCTCGAAGGGCCCCTCCACTCCCCAGATTCTCTCTCTGACCCAGTCTTCATCGAAAATACCGATTATATTCAACTCAACCGCCAGGTTGAAATGTACGCCTGGACCGAAAAAGAAGTAAATGAAGATGACGAAACCTATTATGAATACTCAGAAGAATGGACGACCTCCCCTGATAATTCGAGTACCTTTGTACAATCTGGTTATGACAACCCTGCCATGGGTTATGAAAACTTAACATTTACAGTACCTACTGCCTTCATTGGCAATTATGAAATTGATCCTAACCAAATTGAGTTTCCCGATCCACAATCCCTGAATCTCAATCAAGAACCGATTAATAATGAAGTTCTGCGAGTTAATTTTGTAAGTCTCACCAATGAGTACATTTACTTTGGTGAATCAAATCTGGACTCTCCGGACATTGGGGATCTCCGAATTAGTTTCACAGCGGTGCCTCAAAATAATTTCACCACCACCTTTGGGGAGATCAAACAAGATCAACTTCTTCCTTACGTATTTGAGGGAGACGAAAGTTTATTTCGGGTTTTCTTTGTCGACCGAGAAAATGCCATCCTGCAAATGGATGATGAATATTCCGCTGCTCTTTGGGGGATCAGGTTTGCTGGTTTCACCCTGCTCTGGTGTGGAATGTTCTTACTTCTCAACCCAATAACTATTATCGTTGCAATATTGCCCGCATTAGAAAAAGCGGGTGTTTGGCTCCTCATCGCCATCACCTTCCCCATAGCAGCCGTGATATCAATATTATTTGTTCTGGTATCCTATCTCGCCCATAACCCCCTGGTTCTAATCGGATTTATTTGCCTTTCTATTTTTGCAATCGTCGCAGTTGCTCTTGTCCTTTACCTCATCGACAAACGAAGGGACCAAGAAATCCCTACCGAAAGCGAATAATTCCGCCTTGCATTTGGACAGAATAAATACCCCCTTCTTCAATGATTAATTCGGATTGAATTTGATCAATTTGAATATCAAATGCCTGATTAATTTTAATCTTTTCACCCCCTCCCAAATCCAGCCAAAAGGGCGCCCATTCATCTGCACCCTTCAGAAAATCATACGCCCGCTTCACATCCCATTTCGTTGAGATTATTTTCGCATCTTCATCTGGCAATTTTTGCCCGGTGGCTTCCTCATCATTTTGCGGAACCCTCGGAAATTCCTCTTTTGACAACATTTCCACCATCATTGCTCCACCAACAGTCGCAGTAATCTCATCCGCTTCAGCCGCGGTCACACCATTTGCGAAATTGACTTTTTTCTGAGCAATGATATATCCTGTATCCATTTCTTCATCCATAAAATGAAGTGTGACCCCCATATTTTCTTCCCCCGCCCGAAATTGCCAAAATAAGGGTGCTGGTCCGCGATATTTTGGTAATAACGAAGGATGCAAATTTAAGAATCCAAGATTTGAAATTTCGAGCCATTTTTTTGGAATTTTTCTTGGAAAGCAAACAGTAAAAACAATATCGGGGGACAAATTTTTAAATTCCAGAAAAGTTTCTTCGTCTTTTAGACTGCCCACCGAGAGTACCGGAATTTGATTTTCAGAAGCCAATAGATGAAGATTACGCTCTTTTGGTTTTTCCAACATCGGCAGCTCAGAAAAGAAAGGTTTTGCGTTTGGGAGCCAAGAAGGACCAAAATCATCTGCGTTTTCTCGGGGCATGATCACCGCCCGGATATTCGCCCCGGCTTCAATTAACCTTTTAAATGGAATCACGGAAAACGATCCATTCATTCCTAAATATACAATTTTCCTCTCATTTATATTGACCATTGACATGCCTGTTCACTCCGCTCTATAATACCTGAATTCTGAAAAGGATTAAGTAAAATAAAAAATAAATTGAGGAACTCACTTAATGGCTGAACAACGAATGGTTCAATGTGTCAAAATTGGCAAGGAATTACCTGGACTAAATCGCCCTCCAAGAAACGATGAATTAGGCAAACGCATATACGAAACAGTGTCTGCACAAGCCTGGCAATTATGGCTCGACCAACAAACAATTGCGATTAATCATTACGGTTTAAATATGGCCGACCCTGAGGCCCATAATTTTCTAACTCAACAAATGGAAGAATTTTTATTTGGAGAGGGTGCCCAACTCCCTGATGATTGGATTCCCGAAGATCAACGAGGATCTGCCCCTGGTCCCGACGGAAAAGGTGCCCCTGCCCCCAGCGATAAAGGTGGTGGCGGTGGTAGTGGTGGCGGTAAAGGCGCCCCTGCCCCAGCAAGTAAATAAGCTTTTTTCTGATTCCAGATTATTGAATCTTAGTTTCAAGTCCTTCAGTTAAAACCTAAATGACAAAAAAAAACCTATTATTAGCATGCTACGAATTAGGGCATCAGCCACTAAGCCTTGCCTGGCCCCTTGCAGCATTATCCGCTGCAGGTTTAAATTCACATGCCTATGACCTATCAATCGACGATTTTCCTACCGAACGAGCAAAAGAAGCTCAGTTTGTCGGCATTGCCGTACCCATGCACACCGCTTTAAGACTAGGTGTAGAGGCAGCAAATCTAGTTCGCCAAGTTAATCCAAATGCGCATATCTGTTTTTTCGGTCATTATGCCTGGCTCAATGCTGATTACTTATTAGAGATTTTGGCCGATTCTGTGATTGCAGGAGAATATGAAGCACCTTTGGTTGGCTTAATCAAAGCGGTGAATGACGCCCAAGACATTAATGCCATAGTTGGCGTGAGTACGAAAACTACAAGAAATATTCCCCACATTGAGCGAATCGAATTTCAAATCCCCGAAAGAACAAATCTCCCCTCCTTAGATAAATATGCCCACTACAATAGTAATGGCAATCATGAGCTTGTGGCCTACGTGGAAACCAGCCGAGGTTGTTTACATACCTGCAACCATTGTCCCATTGTCCCTGTTTATCAAGGTCGCTTTTTTATTATCCCCAAAGAGATTGTTCTGGCAGATATTCGACAGCAAGTAGCTGAAGGAGCCAAGCATATCAGTTTCGGTGATCCCGATTTTCTGAATGGCCCCAACCATGCCTTAAAGATCATTCGAGAAATGCATGCAGAATATCCCGAGATCACCTTTAGTTTCACCACAAAAGTAGAACATATTCTTGAACAGAAAGAAATAATTAAAGAATTTTCAACAATGGGCTGTAGTTTTATCATCACGGCCTGCGAAGCAACCAGCGAGAAAATATTAACTCGCCTAGACAAGGGTCACACCCTGCCTCAAATCAAAGAAGCGCTTCAACTTCTTCAAAATCTTGGCATATCTCCACAACCTACATGGATGCCATTTACCCCTTGGACCAGTTTAGCTGACTATATTGAATTTCTTGCCTGGGTCAAAGAACAAGAGCTAATCCCATTTATCCCAGCAGTCCAATTTGCTGTCCGCATGTTAGTCCCCCCCGGAAGTGCCCTTTTAAATCACCCAGATGTTGAGAATTGGTGTGGAAAATTAGATCAAGAGAACTTCACCTATCGATGGACGCATGCCGATCCAAAAATGGATGAGCTGCATCAGATCATTTCCTCTATCGCCGCAGAAAATCAACAAGAAAATCCCTACAAAGTATTCAAAATGATTGAAACCGAAACCTATAAAATAGCGGGGAAACAATTACCAATTTGGAACAAACCTCTACAAAACATTCCCTCACCGCCCAAAATGACCGAAAATTGGTTTTGTTGAGCGGAACCCACAAGTGGTCAGGTTGACCGCATCCAAAATAATTCAAATATTGAACCTGTTGCAGAAAGATACGGATTTTAGGAAAGAAAAAATATCCAGCCCCCCATTTTTACTATTCCCAATGTACCCCAGTTAATCCCTCGCTTACTTCCCACAATCGTTTTTGATCCTCAACAATATAGGACGCCTCATTAGTGTTCATTTCCTTACTCTTATAGAAATATTTTCCACTTACTTTCTCAACCTCATCAGATTCTATTAAATAGATCGACGTTTTTGAGCCCTCTTCAACAGATATTGCATTTCTAAAAATGACAGGTTTTAGAAGTTTTCCTATCAGTCCCCATTCTGGGATACCAATATTTGTCTTGACCAATCCAGGATGCAGTGCATTGACAGTCACCTCTGTTCCCGCCATCTTACGCGCCAGCTCATAGGTAAACATCACATTCCCTAACTTAGATTGCCGATAAGCCTTCATCAAGCTGTACTCTTTTTCCAAATTCAAATTATCAAAATGGATCACCCCAGTTCTATGCCCGCTCGACGATGTATTAATAATTCTTGCAGGACCACTTTCCTTTATCAGATCCATCAATAAGTAAGTCATTAAAAAATACGATAAATGATTCAGTGCAAAGGTTCTTTCAATATCATCTGATGTGAGTTTCCAAGATCGAAAAGTCGCCCCTGCATTATTAAACAAGATCTCTAAACGAGAATATTTTTCCTTGATTTTCTCCGCCAACACCCGCACCTGGTTTTGATCGCTCAAATCTGCAATAAAATAATCAACTTTCTCATTATTGGTAGTCTTAACAATCTCATTCACAACCCCCTTGGTTTTTTCCTCGTTTCTTCCAACCAAAATGATTTTTGTGCCATGTGCCGCAATACGAAGAGCGGTCTCTTTTCCTATCCCATCCGATGCCCCTGTGATCAAGATAGTTTTATCCTTAATTTCCATGTCGATCTTCCTTTTAGCAAAGTACCTGCTGGGGCCCTTGTTTCCAATTATAATCAATTCATGCGAATCGAAAACCTACCACTTTTATGCAATCCATATGTGGGTGAACCCTTTAAAATTGAAAAAGGATTTTTAGTTGGTGTAATGACCGGAAAAAAATTCCCCATCATCAATGGTATCCCTCTGATTTACGATGCCAGTAACCATTCCAAGAAAAACAATAGGAATCGCTGGCTCCACGACCGTTCAGCCTTTGCATATGATGCTGTTGTTTCCTGGGGGGAAAAACTTAAAATAAATTCAGAAAATACAGTTAGAGAAAATTACATTAGATCGCTAAAGATTAACTCTGGTGACAGAGTTCTTGAAACCGCCATTGGCACTGGGACCAATTTAGCATACCTCCCCCAAGACATAGATTTTTTTGGACACGACCTCTCGATCCAAATGCTTAAAATTGCCCAAAAGAATGGGGATAAGCAGAGTCGTACCCTTGAGCTTTTCCAGGGAGACGGAGCCTTTCTCCCTTTCCGAGATGAAACCTTTGACCACGTTTTCCAAATGGGTGGATTACAATTCTACGAGGATCCCTTCAAAGGAGTAAGCGAGATGGCTCGCACCGCTAAATCTGGTACAACCATCCACATTTTAGACGAGATCAGCGGTGCCATGCGTATGCTAAAGAAAATGCCAGCGCATGCAAAATATGCCGATCAACCCCAGAGAACAGTAGATGCTATGCCCCGCTTAGTCCCCCACAGCATGCGATCTATTGAAAGTGGTAGTATCGAAAATTCAAATTTTTATTTCCTAAGGTTTGAAAAACCTTAGCTCCTCAGGAATTTATTTATGTCACATGGCCGCCGAATTGGGCGAATAAAATTTATCGAGCCCACCCCAGCTGTAAAAGAAAGATATTTTTATCGCTGGAATTCAAAAGATCTTCACTTCAACCCCGATGTTTTCCCTCAGCTGAGTGGAGAAGGATTATTCAATTCTCCTTCCCCCATAAATTTGGAAATTGGCTGTGGCACCGGTGAATATATCACCGGTCTTGCAAAATCACACCCCAAAGAAAATTATGTCGGCATTGAAACATCCACCCGATCGGTCTATTTTGCCATCGATCTCGCAAGAAAGAATCGACTAGAAAATATTCGTTTCATTCATGGGGATTTCAAATTGACCTATCCGCTTATCCCTGATAATTCCATAAAAACGTTAATTTTACATTTTCCAGATCCCAATTATGGCTCCAAACATATAAAACATAGGATATTTGATCAAAATTTCCTAAACAAAATGAATACCGCAATAATTTCAACAGGTTTGATTAGCGTAGTTACCGACCAGAAAGAATTTTTCTTCGATATGCTGGAAATAGCTGAAAATGACCATCGATTTACCAAAACCCACACAGAAAGATTTTTAGATCACTATCAATCAGATGTAAAATCGAGATTTCAGCTTGCTTGGGAAAGAATTAACCGCCCCATTTATAGATTTGAGCTGACCAAATCATAATATTTCCCCACTTTTCCTCGATAATTTGTCTAAAATTACCTAAAAATAAATTGCTTGGCGATATATTAAAGGGGATTTTCCCTGCCATGTTATACTACTTATAGAGCTTTTTTTTACATTTTTAGGAATACTTGTTCTAATTCCACCGAAATTATTACAAATCCTAAGCAAAATCGATTATTTTCGTCCCAATTTTTGGAATACGATAATATTTTTGATTATTTATTGACCACCTCAAAGGAGCCAATAGTGGCTAAAAAATCAGCCCCCCTTAAACGGGGCGATTGGGTTGTCCATACCTATTACGGTGTTGGACAGATCAAAGGGATAGAGAAAAGAGACATTGCGGACGTAAAATCGAAATTCTTCATTATTGAGACAAAGAATAGTACCTTTTTCGTTCCTACCGATAATATTGACAATGATCGAATTCGCCCCATTTCTTCAAAATATAAACTTAAGAAAGCAATTACTGAATTAAAGTCTACCCCCGCCCCCCTAGAAACCGACCATACCCAACGGAAACGACAAATTTCCGAAATGATCGGGAATAGCAATATTGAAGTGAGTGCTAGATTAATCAGGGATTTGAATGCGCGAAGAATTGAAAATGGTTTAAATTCCTACGAAGAAAATACTTTGACAAAAATGACCGGTCGCATGATCCAAGAATGGTCAATTAGCGAAACGATAGATATTGAAAAAGCAAAAGAAAAATTAGAAGCTATCCTACACACATAAAAAAAGAGCCCGTTGATACGGGCTCTTTTTCTATATTAGTTAAAACCTTTTGGGTTTTCTGATTGCCACCGCCAAGTATCCTCACACATCTCTTCCAAACCCATTTCAGCCGTCCACCCTAGCTCACTCTCTGCCTTAGCAGGGTCCGCCCAACTCGATGCAATATCCCCATCCCGACGTCCCACCACCTTATACGGAATCTCCACCCCGGAAGCCTTTTCAAAGGCTTTGATTAATTCTAAAACACTATACCCCTTCCCCTTGCCCAGGTTATAAACTACAAACCCAGGGTTAGATTCCAGGTGATCAAGAGTTTTTATATGTCCCTTTGCAAGATCCACCACATGAATATAATCTCTGACCCCTGTACCATCTGGTGTATCATAATCATCCCCAAAAACCATGACCTCCGGTCGTTTTTTTACTGCCACTTGGGAGATAAAAGGCATTAAATTATTAGGAGTACCGATGGGGTCTTCCCCGATCTTTCCACTTTTATGCGCGCCAACCGGATTGAAATATCGCAATATCGCCACATTAAGATCCTCATCTGCGGTTTGTAAATCCTTCAATATGATCTCAATAAAATATTTTGCGGTCCCATACGGGTTGGTTTGTGATAAGGGAAATTCTTCAGTAATTGGTAAACTTGCCGGATCTCCATATACTGTGGCCGAAGAGCTGAACACAATATTTTTTACCCCAAATTCTGCCATCACCTCAAAAAGAACAATGGAACCTGTCACATTATTATGATAATAAAGTCCCGGCTTCTCAACTGATTCTCCCACTGCTTTCAACCCCGCAAAATGGATCACCGACTCGATCTCATGTTTTTTAAAAATTTCTGTAAGGTTCTCTTTGTCTAAGAGATCAACTTGGTAAAAATCCAGCTCTTTCCCGGTGATCTCCCTCACCCGATCTAAGGATTTTTCACTGCTGTTTGAAAGGTTATCAACCACCACCACTTTTTTCCCCTGATTCAACAACTCCACGCATGTGTGGCTGCCAATATATCCCGCACCACCTGTTACTAAGACTGTCATATTTTCCTCATATTCACTATTTTTGTACCCAGTTGCCTTATTTTCCTGATTAATCTTTATGAAGAACCCTGGGTAAATTTGAAATAGGTTTGTATTCTAATCGGAAGCGAATAGACTTACTAGGACAAAATCTTAATTAAAGCTTGCCTTCCTACCCATATTTTCTCTATAATTTATTCATTTCTTCAACATATCCCATGTGGTATCATTCGAAACTGTGAAGTTAATTCGTTCAAATCTCTGGCAATTCGCCATTTTGGTAGTTACTTTAATAACTCTCCTAGCTGTTCCGGTTTCGACCTCCGCTGAGGTCAAAGCCAGCAGATCAGCCTTCCCCCCCCTTTCCCCTTCTGAAATAATTGCCTCGATCAATAATTATAGAAATCAGAATGGCTTATTATCCTTGCAAACCAACACCACTCTGACCATTCTCGCTCAGGGGCATGCGGAATATCAGGCCGCCATAAACACCGTCACCCACACCGGTCCCGGAGGCTCCACTCCTAAAGGGCGGGCAATTTCTGCGGGTTATGCCGGGGGCAGTGTGACCTATTTTGCAGAAATAATTTATGGGGGCACGAATACAACGCCCAGCAATGCCATAGACTGGTGGAAAGATTCTCCCATCCATAATGAGATGATGCTTGCACCCGCATTTAATGAACTGGGAGCTGGCGTATCAAGTGACGGCAACTGGAATTATTACACCGTTGAATTTGGCTATTCCACAGGCGCAGGCCCCTCTGGTTCCTCCAGCAGCACCGGGTCAGATGGTGATGACTCTCCTCCCGCCCCATCCATAATTTATGCCGTACCTGTCGTCAAAGCCACCCCCAGAGAAGATGGTTCTGTCATTCATGTCCTGAAAACCGGGCAAGTACCATGGACCCTTGCGGTGGTCTATGAAGTAGATCTCGATCTACTCTTGGAACAAAATGGCCTCACCAGATTCACATTTGTGCATACCGGGGATGAAATCGTCATCGTCCCCTCACATACGCCTGCTCCAGAAACCCCCACCCCACAGCATACCCCCACCTCAACGATTACACCATCTCCCAGCGTCACACCAACTTCAAAAGTTACCAACACCCCCCTTGCAACCTCCACCGAGGAATCTTCTTCTGAAGAGGTTGAAAGCAATTCTGGTAATTCTGAAGATGATGCCAATCCAAATAGCGCAATTCGATGGGCGGTTATCGCCGCTTTCGCGATCTTCATTGCGGTCATCTTCGGCAGCATGTTCACTTCCAAAACAACCGATCACTCTAAAGATGAGGATTCAACAAACCAATCATGAGCGAGAAAAATACCAAGCAACCCCTCACCAGATGGGTGGAATTTTTTAATGGGGCAAAAGCGATTTTCCCCCTTGAGGTTGGGGCGATCCCTTTTGGGATTATTTTCGGCGCATTGGCGGTCACCAGTGGGCTAAGTCCAGCGGGAACGATGTCAATGTCTCTCTTTGTCTTTGCCGGTGCTTCCCAATTCATAGCTGCAGGATTAATTGCTAGCGGCACTGGCATATTTCTCATCATTGCCACAACCTTCATTGTTAACCTCCGTCATGTGCTTTACTCTGCCACCCTTGCCCCCTATGTAAAGAACTTACCCCAAAAATGGTTAATACCGCTGGGTTTTTGGCTTACCGATGAAGCATTTGTAGTAACCATTCAACGCTACCAAGAAAAAGATACCTCCCCACATAAACATTGGTTTTTTTTTGGGGCAGCCATTTTCATGTACATCAATTGGGCCGCATTCACTTTTGTTGGCATAAAAGCAGGACAATCCATCAAAGATCCCGCAAGTTGGGGCCTAGATTTCGCAATGATCGTCACCTTTATCGGCATGCTCATCCCAATGATCAAATCCAAATCAATAATCTTGGCTGTAGTTTCTGCAGCGGTTTCTTCCGTATTATTCAATAATCTCCCCTACCAGATGGGCTTATTCTTGGCAGCCATTATTGGGATCACCGCCGGGGTTATAGGCCAATCCATTTGGCCCTCCGCTCAGGAGGATGAAACCAATGAATGAGTTTCTCTTAATCTTTGGCATGGCTCTGGTCACATTTATTATCAGATATCCCGTGCTTGCATTTCTGAGCAAAATGAATCTTCCAGAAAAATATCTTTCCGGCCTAAAATTTGTGCCCCCCACAGTTTTAACCGCCATTATCATCCCTCAACTTTTATTTGATAAAGATAAATTGGATATTTCATTCCAAAATCCCCAATTAATTGCTGGGGTATTAGCCGCATTAATTGCCTGGAAATCTAAAAATCTGTTGCTCACGATCGTCTTAGGGATGGGTATTTATTTAGGATTGCGCTGGATACTCGCAATTTAATTCTGAAGAATCAAAAATATTGGACTTGATATTTCTCTGATTTTTGGATACCTTTATAGGAGGAAATATTATGGCTCACAATAAAATTCAATCGACACATGAAGAATTTCTTCAAAATGTGCCTGGTATTGACCAGCTCTCAGGGAAACTTGTTGCCAATTATCGGTTAGATACCTATTTAGGGCGGACAAATATTGCCCATATATATAGTGTAAGGAAAATCGGTGGCTCACAACTTCTTTCAGTCTATTTGTTTCCGAATCAATACTCAAACGAATCAAACTTTGTCGACCAATTTATGTTGCAATCTGGCATTCTTCGAGAATTAGAACACAAGAATATCAACCCCGTTATAGATTATGGAGTTGAACATGGATTCCCATATTTGGTAACTAAATATGCCGCTAGTCTAAGTTTAATTGACCTCATTCAAACAGCAAAACTTAGAATGGTACGTGTTCCCTTGACTGTAGGATTATATATATTCAACACAGTTGGTAATGCTCTTTCCTATGCACATAATGTAGGTGTCGCCCATGGGGACATTCATGCGAATAATGTACTTCTCGTAGAAGATGGAGATATTGTCCTCACTGATTTTTGTTTCAAGACATTCTTCAGTAAGGTAGTCCTCGATAAAATAAAAGAAACTGGTCCCCTTGTTACTGACGATTACTCATACCTTAAATTAGAGATTGACGAAGATATATTCTCCTTAGCAGTATTATTCTATAAAACGATTACTAGTCATTTGCCCTACACAAAAGAAGAAGTCACTCCAAATTGGATTTATAAGAACATCGAAACAATTGAATTGGATTCCTTAACCAAATATGTACCTGAACTTCCTCAAGAAATTGAAAATAGTTTAAAAATTGCCCTAAAACAAGACTCCTCAAAACAATATCAATCTGTGGATGAGTTCATCACCGATATCTCAGCCTACAAAGAAAAAGTAAAAACCTCCATTCTCCCTACCGCCCATTTATCAAATATGCTTGCCTTCAGCAGCCGATTTTCAAACTCTAGCATTCCTAATGAATTTGATGTGGATGAAAAAAAGAAGATCGCCCTATTCTTTTTAGACACGGGTCAAGTCTTAGAATTAGATAACGATCGTCAATACACCCTCGGGAGAAATTACGAAAATTCGCCCATGCTTCCTGATATTGACCTGACTCCTTTTAAGGCCTACGAATGGGGAATCTCCCGTCTTCATGCCTTCCTAGACATTAAAGATAATCAGGTTTCCCTTATCGATAACAATTCTTCCAATGGCACGTTTCAGGGCGGAAGACGAATCGAATCCAACAAACCATATCTGCTCCATCATGGCAATATTTTTATGCTCGGTAAACTTCGATTACAAATATTGATTTCTGAAGAATAAAGTTATAAATCCATAACCGAAAAAATTTAAATTAAAAAGCCAGTCGGTAAATACCAACTGGCTTTTATTATGTCCAACTTTTTTACCCTTCTTGGAAAGAATCCATATACGTTTTAATCGTTGGAATACCCGCTAGTTTTTCGTAGAAGAAGTTATTCACAATATTGATCAATTCTTCTCTGGCAGCATCAGCCTGCGGTGATAGTAATCCTTTTTCTGAATCCTGCACCAAATAATCTTTAAATCTCAACAACTGCCGGATGATCTCCGTTTCCATTTCCCCTTCCAAAACCCCAGATACTGCCAGGATCAATTCATCTGTCTGACCAAGGATAATATCCATATCCATTTCAGAACCGAGTTTAAAACTCTCCTCAACTGTTCGGATCAATGCCCAAACTTGGTAGAGCATGGTTGTGGGTTCATCAAATAATTCCCGCAAAAACGCTGCCTCAACATAACGCCCAGTCAAACGAAAAACATTATACATTCGTTTCGCCGCTTTCCCATAATTAGGATGCTTTGTGACATATTTCTTAACTTCCCCTTCCAATTGAGCCACATAATCATCCAAAGCATTTCCCGAAACATGTTTCACCAATTTGCTAAAGATTGGCACAGATTCTGCATCAAGATAAACTTCCTGGAAGAAGGAATCTAGATAACCATCCAATGGGGTAATCGAACCATCCGGTGCTTCCCAGGTCACATCCAACATATTGCTGGCATTCACCAATTGTTTCCGAACTGGATACGCAACCACCCAATCCAGTTTGCACCAACCCGGATCTAATACTTCTTCATCCCATTTGATTTCGCCGGGTTTACCATCCATTGTTTCGATGGAAAATTTTCCTGCCAATGCTTCATCTGGAGTCCATGAAATCGGGGACCCCGTTGATTTAACCTCTCCATTTCGTCTAACATCAGAAGAATAGGACCCCATTTTCAACTCGATCATTTCATAATTTGAAGCTTTTCTATGGGTTTTTATCTTATCCTGCATCAGATCCCCCAAAGCCTTGCAGGCATCTTCCCAACTATCTGCAATGATATTTACCCGTTCAAAGAAATCTGCATCCCCAGGATAAGTTTGTATCTTAGATTGAGCAGCAGACCCAGACAATGCCAATGCGGTTTCCACCTTCCCAGGAATATCGTAAAATTCCACGATCTTGCCAATCTTCCGAAAATGCTCCAAATCTGCATCGCTAAAATCAAGAATGGACACTTTATGACCAAACACACCCGTATCCACATCCATTACAATTTGACCTTCTTGTGTCGCGCTCATCGCCGTGAGCCATTGCAGGGCATCCGCTTCATCAAGCTCAACCCCCAATCGTTTCGCCGACTCCAAAATATTTTTGATTTCTTCGGACTCACTCATAACAAACCTCCAAATTCTCTAGTTATCTTCTAGCATCCTTTGAAACATATCCGCCGTGTCGATCGCGTCCTGAAGTGCATGGTGCTCAATACTTTTACTATCTAAATAGCGTTCCGCTACATTTTTAAAAGATGTATCCTTCCAGGAGACACCATGCTTGCCCATATAAAAAGCCTTAATATCCAAAGCCTTATAACCAAAAGGGTTTGCAATTTTATATCGATGGAAATATTCATTCACGAACATCCAATCATAGGGTGCATTAAATGCAACGAAAACTGGGGAAGCATTTTCAGGACATATGCCGCTAACCCAATCAGAAAATTTTTGCATCGCCTCTTTGGAGTCAATACCATTTTCCTTCAAATATTCCATTGAAAAATTACTAATTCTCAATGCCTCATCCGTAAATAATTCTGAATCGGGAATCAACTCAATATAAAACGTTTCTCTAGTCTGGTTCAACGTACAAGCCCCAATTGAAGAAAGCGCGTAATTTCCCGGATTAGGTCCTGCACTTTCTACATCTATTACAATAAAAAATTCATCAATGAAAGGGTTTTGCATTATTTTAAACTATCCTTAATAGCTTTATTTATGATCTTCGCCAAGTGTAATTTTGGACATATTCTCAAGGGATTTTACTAAAGCGTGGTTGCCTTCCCCACCGAGTCCTTGTTGCTGCAAAGTTCGGTACATATTGAAAACCATGCTTGTAGCGATCAGAGGAACCCCCAGTTGATCCGCAGCTTCCAATACCAATCTCAAGTCCTTTTGTTGCAAATCAATCGTAAATCCTGGTCGCCAATCTCTTTCAATCATTTGCGGTCCTCTAGCTGAGAGCATCCAACTGGCCGCCGCCCCACCCTCAACTGCCTTCAAAGTTTTTTCCAGGTCTAAGCCCCCCGCTTGAGCAAATACCATTGCTTCGCTAACTGCAAGGCCCGTCACGACCACCAAGATCTGATTGACCAATTTAACCAATTGTCCTGCCCCCTGATCCCCAACCAAAGTAATTCCCTTTCCCATTGCTTCCAGATATGGAAGGGCCCGATTGAACTGTTCTTTCTCTCCCCCAATCATGATGCTCAGGGTCCCATTTGCCGCCCCCTCATTTCCACCGCTGATCGGCGCATCCAGCCAAAAGGCTCCTTTCTCATTTACCGACTTGGCAAGTTCTAAAGTAGTATGTGGGCTGATCGTGCTGTGGTCGATCACTAATTTTCCTTCAGTTAACCCCGCCAACACCCCCACTTCACCATAAACAACTTCCTTTACATCTGGGCTGTCGCTGACACAGATCATGATAATATCGCAATTTTCAGCAACTTCCTTGCAAGTCTGAGCCTTTTTAGCCCCCGCTGCTACAAATTCATCCACCTTGCTTTCAGTCCGATTCCAAACAGTAAGGTCATGTCCTTTCTTCAATAAATTATGAGCCATGCCATGGCCCATGATCCCCAATCCAATAAATCCAATTTTTTCCGACATCATTCTCCTCTTCTTCAATGAACGAACTTATTTTTAATATTATTCTAGTATTTTTCCCAAAATTGCTTGGTTAAGAATACCTCATCATTGGATAATAAATCAAGTTTATTTTTCTTCAAGAGGATCCTCTTTGAAGAATTACCATTAACTGTTGAGTAGTGCGTTTGTCCCTCTCAATTCGTGATATATGCAACTATTAATTTCTCATCTATCTATATTAGTATGGAATATATACTTTTTTAAAATTTGAATGATCCTGCGGAGAATCTATCATCTATGAAATCTAGAATACAGGGAAGTTTCCTTGCATTCATCCTTTCTTTGTTCCTCAGCTCGGTTATGGTCCCGGTTGCACTAGCTGCCCCATTTCCTAATTCGGAAGGTCACCAGGGGGAATGTCTTCTTTGCCATGCACAAGAAAGTTTTTTTGCATACCTAGAAAACGGAGAATCCATTTCACTGACCGTTACCACCGATCATACAAAAAATTCAATCCACTGGGATGAAAATATTTATTGTGCGGATTGTCATACAGACCAATCGGATAACCCCCATCCCAACCCTGATACCACTACCTGTAAAGACTGCCATCCCAATAATGAGTATGATGAAGAAGTTAACCTTGCAAACATATCCTTCAAATTAGCCTATCTAACTCTTAGGGATTATCAATTAAACTTAAACAATATTTGCAAAGATTGTCATCAGAGTGAAGCAGAACGCTCCGCAGACAGTACCCATCAAATGGTATTTGATCAAGGAAATTTATCTGCCCCCATTTGCACGGACTGCCATAAAAGTCATTTCGTCGTCAAACCGAATCAACCCAGGTCAATGATCTCCGAAATCTGTTCCGAATGCCATTTAGCAGTTTATACGACCTACGCGGGAAGCGTGCACGGAGCCGCCCTGATCGGGGAAGGAAATGAAGATGTGCCGTCATGTGTAGATTGCCATGGGGTCCATGATATCAGCGGTCCATATGATATTACCTTCAGAAATGCCAGCGTCATCATGTGCACCACTTGCCATTCCGATGAATCCTTAATGGCCCCTTATGGAATTTCCACCCAGATCATTGAGACTTATCTGAAAGATTTTCATGCCAGAAGTTCCAACCTATTCATTCTGAGCAACAAGAACCGCCCCAAGGATCAAGCAGTATGCTTTGATTGTCATGGCATTCACAACATACTTGCGCCAGACAATCCATCCTCCCAGGTCTATCCTGAAAATCTCCTTCATACCTGCCAAAAATGTCATATCGACGCTGATATTACTTTTCCGAGGACTTGGTTGGGGCATTATGTACCCACGATCGAAGATAATCCCATTTTATTTTTCATCAACAAATTTTATCCGACCCTAATCGGAACAGTATTATTCGTATCCTCGATCTATATATTTTTTGATGCCAGAAAAAGGTCTCAATTAAAAAATTCGATTGATAAAAATGAACAAGAGGGGAAATAATTGACTGAATATACAGTTCGCCAAATTAATCGTGCAAAAGCCTTGTCTAGAAGGATGTACAAACTGCCCAATGGAGAAAGGATTTATTTGCGGTTTCCAAAATACCAACGTATTGAACACCAAACCCTAATCTTAAGTTTTTTTACCCTATCTTTTTCTGGTCTAGTTCAACGTTACAGTCATTTGAAAATTGCAAATTACATAATCAATCAGTTACTCGGCGGGATCAATAACGTACAGTTTATCCACCATGTCGCCGCCAGCATATTTATCGCCCAGTCCATTTACCATTTTGCCAAAATAATTCGCATGTTGCTTATAGATCAAGAATTGGGTTATATGTGGCCTACCAAAAAGGATTTTTTAGATATTTGGGGCATCTTTCTCTACAATATTGGAAAAAAGGACGCTAAGCCCTTATTTGATCGTTTCACTGTTGAGGAAAAACTTGAATATTGGGCATTGATCTGGGTAAATATCATCATGATCATTACCGGCTTAATTCAAGGGTTCCCTGTGTTTTTCACCAAATTTTTCTCAAGGGAAATCTTGCCAATTTCAAAGGCGATTCATAGCTGGGAAGCAGTTTTAGCAGTATTAGTGGTTCTAATTTGGCATACCTACCATGTCTTGGTAAAAGAAAAAAATAATAGTATTTTCACGGGCTATCTTACAGAAAACCAAATGAAAGAAAACCACCCTCTAGAACTGATAAGAATATTAGAAGCAATTGCCTTCATGAAGGAAATTTCTAAGATACCCTAAATCTACCCAATTTAAACCCGGAAAAAACTACTCCACATCGATCGAATTCAATAAAAATTCGGTTCCTGCAATTGGCGTTATTTTTGCACCCTCACATGCAGGGCAGCTCAACTCCCCACTCACCAATAAATAAATCTTTCCACAATCTTGGCATTCCATCTTCGCCGGTATTCTTTTAAAAACTAATTTTGCCCCCTCCGCAATTGTCCCTTCACTGATCATATCCCAATAAAAGGAAACCGAATCGTCAATCACAGACGATAGCTCCCCTATCACCAATTCCATTGAAAGAATTCGAGAGGCATTATTCTTATCAGCATGCCTAAGCGCTAATTTTAATAAATTTTGGGTTACAGATAATTCATGCAAGATACTTTCCAATTTCAGGAATACCTTTTGATCTCATTCAGTATCTTATCACCAAATATTATCGGAAATCCCCCAGCCAATCACTCGATAACCAACCTAAAACATTAAATAAAAAATGCCAAAAACTTAGGTACAATCTAGTTCCTAGCATATTTATTCATTTATAATCACTTCTAATTTTATTTAGACGATAATTATTCCTTTTTTTCCTCTTCTTCAGGAACTTCTTCGTCTGACTTTATACCTGCTCTAAAAGATTTTATTCCAGAGCCAAGTTCCCCTGCGATCTTTCCAATTCTGCCAGCCCCAAATAACAAAATGACAATCACCAAAATAATGATTAGCTCCGTTGTGCCAAGTCTCATAACTTCTCCTTCATAGCCAAGAATTTAAATAACAAGTTCTTTAGTAATTATAACTTCTTTTGAGCCTTAGTCAAAACAAGTAAACAATATTTATTGAAATTATTATAAAGACTGTTAATTTTGTATCTCAACCCCCTTCCAAAAGGCTACTCGACCCTTAATTTCATTTGCCGAATCTGATGGTTTGGCGTAATACCATGCTGCATTTGTATTTTCCTTTCCATCCACAACGATCGAATAATAACTTGCCGTACCCTTCCAAGAACAAACCGTGTTTCTATCACTTTCTTGGAAATACTCTTTATTGATAGAATTTTCTGGGAAATAATAATTCCCCTCCACCACTACTGTTTCATTGCTTTCTGCGAGTACAACACCATTCCATACTGCTTTCATAAATTTTTGCCTCTTTGAAATATTTTATTGGTTAATTTCTAGAGGCCTTTTATTCAAAATCCTTACCCCACCAAGTGCATTATTTTTTAGGTCTTAGTAGCTCCAGATCACCAACGATTTCTAAGCCTGCATGTTTCCCCGTTTGCTCAAAAATAATCTCCCCTCTTGAAGTACTTAATTTTACATCGATCACCGAGGTCATCGACTCAAAAACTCGCACATCCATCGCTTTTTCGGTCGGTCCTTTGAGCTCCCCACCCCCTGCTCTTTCTGCTCTCAGCTCTATGGTAAATTTTCTACCCCTGATTCTTATCTCCACGATATCCCCTTCAATGGATAATTTTTCGATTTTTGCACCTGTATAGGTCGCAAATCGGTACAGTTTTCCCTTCACCCACAACCCAATGATGAAGCCCGGAAAAGAATACCCAATCCAAGGGATTAATGCCAAAGACGCCGTAAGTGATACATCCCCTTCTTCAAAATGGTTGGTCTGCATCCAAATATAAGCTTCAGGAAAAGATCGACCCCAGTCTTTTTCAATATAGCCTCTTCCCCCCAGAAAATTAATTTCTGATCCATTTACCGACAAAGTTCCAATTAACTCATGATCGAATCCCAACACCCCATGATAGCACTCCATAAAGGGTACCCAAGCAAACCATCCCATTATGCCGGGGGAGATCACGCTTACTGGCCATCCATTTACACCGGAGAAATTTAGTTTCCCCTCAACTTCTACCTCTTCATTTTTGATACCAAGACGGATTTCATCCAAAGAAAAATAGCTATTTCCAATCCAAACTTCAAAAGAGTCTTTTGCTGCCTTAAAATCAGATAACGGATACTTTACAAATTTACTTTCGCCAGTATTTCCATTCAAGATTTGAATAAAAGCATATCCATTATCCCCCATGAACACACCTGGAATAAATGCGAAAAATTTGTCTTCAATTTCATTAGCGAGCTTAAAATACCATCCTTCAAAAAAAGGGGCGTCCTTTGATTTCCCATGGAATCGATCAGGATGAAATATATTTCTTAGAAAGGTCATTCGGTAATCTCGCCTAATAATTCAGAGTTAGATAGTCCAATTATAATTCACGGTTCCCAATATTTTCCTGTGGCTCAGATATTTCGGAACGATTTTTCCTTTGAAGAATACGTTACAATTGGCTGGATGAAAAAAATTATTTTAATTGCCTCCCTCACCTTTGGGCTCGAATCTGTCGTAAAACGCGAACTTCAGAAACTAGGATTCCAAAACATAAAACCTTCCAACGGAAAAGTTGAATTTGAAGCTTCGGTCGACGAGATTCCTAAGGCCAATTTATGGCTCCGCAGTGCAGATCGGGTTTTGCTGAAAATGGGAGAATTCACCGCAATCACCTTTGACGAACTTTTTGAGCAAACCAAATCTTTGCCCTGGGAGGAATGGATTACTGAAAATGGAGATTTTAAAGTAGATGGCGTTTCAGTCAAATCCACTTTAGGAAGTATCCGAGCCTGTCAGTCTATTGTTGAAAAAGCAGTCGTCGAACGTTTAAAGGAATACTATCATGTTGAATGGTTCGATAAAACGGGTCCAAAATACACCATCAAAGTTTCAGTGCTCAAAGATGTCGCCACATTATCCATCGACACCTCCGGCCCAGGATTAAATCGCAGAGGCTATCGCCAATTAAGTGGAAAAGCTTCCCTGAAAGAAACGATGGCTGCTGCTCTGGTTCAACTAAGTTTTTGGAACAAAGATAGATTGCTCATCGACCCAATGTGTGGATCTGGCACTATTCTGATCGAGGCTGCCATGCTCGCCCGCAATATTGCTCCTGGTTTAAATAGAGAATTTGTCTCAGAATCCTGGCCCATCCTTGATCCTACAACTTGGGCAAAAGAAAGAGAAAATGCTAGAGATTTAATCAAGCGGAATCTTGACCTTCGCATTATTGGATACGACATCGATGAAGAAATAATCAAAGCAGCCCAGAAAAATGCACAAAATGCAGGGGTTGAATATGATATCCAATTTGAAACCAAAGATATTAAAGACCTTTGGGTAGATCAACAATATGGCATGATTATCACCAACCCCCCCTATGGAATGAAAATGGGCGAACTGCAAGAGTTAAACCAAATGTATATTTCTATCCATAAAACCTTTAAAAAGAAATTGGGTTGGTCAGTCTACGTCCTCACCGCAGACAAAAAATTCCGGGACTACTTTAAACGAGCTGAGCCAGACAAAGTTCGAAAACTCTTTAACGGCAAAATTGAAGTAAATTACTATCAATATTTTGGTGAAAGACCAAAATAATCCATGGCTTATTCATAAACAACCAATTATTAGCCATAATTTTGCCCATTTAGGGGCTATATTCCTAAAAATTCCCTCTAATCTCATTTATTTGGAATGATATTGTCCGAATTGACCGCCTAATTTTATATACAATTCAAGTACAATAAAGTGAAGATATTTATGGCTGATATTAATATACGTATCCCAAAACGAAATCTTAAAGTACTACGGCGCGCTCGGTTATTAGATCTTCTTCATAATAATATCCACCGAAAACTGTCATTTATTTGTGCGCCGGCTGGTTATGGAAAAACAACACTTCTCGTTGATTTTGCTGAAGATGTTGACGCGGAGATATTCTGGTATCGCATTTTAGAACAGGACACGAGTTTAGCAGCTTTTTATGAGAGCCTAGTTCAAGCATTTCAAGTAAAGATCCCCTCCTTTGGCAGCAATCAAGAAGGTCTATCGCAGACCGGTGATCACACTCCTCGTTCCCTTGCCATCTCTTTAGCCGCCATCATTGAAGAATCCATAGACCTATACAGTATTATGGTGATCGATGATTATCATATTATTAGTGATGATCCCGAGATCAACGACTTTATGGATACATTTCTTGAATTTTTACCTGATCAATTAAGAATATTGATCGGGTCAAGATCGGTTTATGGAATCCCCACTGCAGCCCTCTACATCCAAGAACAACTATCTGTCATTAGTTCCTCAGAACTTGCCTTTATTCCCAATGAACTAATTGATCTATGCCGTCAATATTATCAAATCGACCTTCATCCCGACCACGCGCAAAGGATCATCGAAGAATCTGAAGGTTGGATCATCGCAATCCTCCTTGCTCTTAGAACAGAAAACACTACGATTGAGATCCCAAAGATTTTGGGGGCCAGAGAACATATCTATCAATACCTCGCCAATGAGGTCGTAAGTTCCCTTTCTGATGAATTAAAAGACTTTATGCTAGCCACCTCTATTGCAGATCAATTCACCTCAAAATTTGCAAACTATTTGCTTGAAGTGGATAACTCGGAATCGATGATCAGAGAATTAGAAGAATTAAACCTCTTCCTCTCAGATTCTGACAATAAGGCAGATGCCTCATACCGTTACCATCAACTTTTCTCTGAATTTCTCCAATCCTTTTTAGGAAAGAATTCACCAGAAAAAGTAAAATTATATAATCAACGAGCTGCAGACTGGTTTAAAGAAAATGATTCACCAGAAAATGCAATTTCTCACTATTTTAAAGCGGGTCTCCAAGACCTTGCGGCAGAAGTAATCAATAACTCTTCAAGGCAATTTCATTTAAATGGTCAAATAAAATTACTTGAATCTTGGTATCAGCAATTGCTCCATCCAAATGATCTCAGGCATTTAGCCCCCGTTTTATTGTTAGATCTCGGAAAAACCAAGATTACTAACCGTCAACCAGCACTCTGTGAAGAGCTCCTGAATCTAGCTGAACCCCTCATTAAAGATTTAAAAGATTACAATAATCTTGCAAATTTATACTATGCAAAGGGGATACTTTATCGATCTTTTGGGGATTACAAAAAAATCTTAAGTATTGCAGATGACGTTCAGGATCTAACAATAAAGCACGAACTAACAAAACATTATTGGTTCCAAGCAGAAAGATTAAAGGGAATCGCTTCATTTTATTTGGGGGAAGTGGATAATGCTTTTACTTTTTTAGAGAATGCTGCTAAGGGATTTCGTGAAGAAATGAATTTGACCGAAAACCATGATCAGATTTTTGATTTGATCATGACATTAGCGGATGTTGGGTATTTTGGGGTTGAAACAGGAAGAATATTTGAAGCCCAGAGTTCATATCGAGAAGCATTAGAGTTAAGCAAAAAAATTCGTAAAAATTATACAAATACCACCATGGTAAAAAATAATTACGCTTATTTGCATTTTCTATTAGGAAATTTCAAAGAAGCCTGGCGTCTGTACGCTCAGGCAATTGAAATTGCCGAAACTTTCCAAATCAATAATTATTTGGTCCATGTTTATAATGGCCAAGCGGATATTCTTCGAGATATATCGGAATATGAGGAAGCTGAAAAAATATATTTAGAAGCCCTAAAATTAGCAGAATCCATTAGTTATCCCTTGGGTCAAGCCCAAATTTTTTCTGGATTAATGCAATTGAATTTCCTCTCTGAAAATTTCAATGAGGCACTTTTTTACATCAGAGAAACCGCGCGGGTGAACAAAGAAGGGCTTGATCTTCCCGTCCATCAGGAGAATTTTGGAAAAGTTTACTTGGCAATGGGGCAATATGATCTTGCGAAATCCTGTTTTGAAAAGGTAATTATAGGTCTAGGGGAAGACCCACAACCTGATCAAATTTTAGTAGAGACATATTTCCATTACGCAAACCTTTCCTTTTTACTTGGGGAAAAAGAAACCGCATTAAATCAACTTAAGATAGCTTTCCAAAATTCTGCAGCTCTTGGCTTTGATGAATTCTTGGTTCCCCTAGCAAGGAAGCCCAAAGATTTCCTAGAAGAATTATCCAAAGAATGGGATTCTCCTCAATTAAAATCACTAATTAAACGATCTAAGAAAAAACCATTAACCAAAGATCAACTATTTAAACCACCCGAAAAAACCACAAAAGTTGTTTCCTCACTTCAAGTATTAGCATTTGGCAAAGGCGCTGTGAGGTTAGACGGAAAATTAATTGAAAATCAATTATGGCATTCCGCAGGCGCAAGGGCAATGTTCCATTATTTGATTGATCGGAAGAGGGTCACCAAGGAAGAGATCGCTCTTGACTTTTGGCCCGACTTCTCGCCCGGAAAAATTAACAGTAACTTTCATGCCGTCCTTTGGCGCGTTCGCAATGCATTAGGGGGGAAACACATGATCGAATTTAAGGAGGAGCATTATCAACTAAACCCCCACATTAAATTATTCTCAGATTTACACCAATTCCAACAACTAGTTGACCAAGTAGGAGAAACTCAAAATAAGACAAAAGAAAGAATTTTACTCAGACAAGCCTTAGAACTTTACCAAGGCGATTACCTTACAGATATCGATATGCCCTGGGCAGATCAAAGAAGAACCAAGATTCGCAATCAATTTCTAGGAATATTAGAAAAACTTGCAAGAATAGAATTTGAAAAAAAGAACTACTCAGAGAGTTTAATCTTATACGATCAGTTAATTGAAATTGATCCCTACCAAGATCATTATCACTTAAATTTGATGAAATGCATGGTTGCAGAACTAAAGATTAAGGATGCAAAAAAACATTATATTGATTATTCAAATCACATCCAGGTTGAACTTGGCCTATCGCCCAGTTTAGAATTAGATACATATTATAAAAATATATAATTAAATAAATTTCTGGGGGGAAATGATTTGTGAAAAAAATTATTAATTTCATTATTGTTAAAAATAGAATACAAATTACCTGATTTCGTTCATAACTGCGTTCATAACGTATAGTTTATGATTTACCAATATCTGGAGGAAGATAAAAATGAAAAACAAATTCGCAAGTTTACTCGTTTCAGGAAAGGCTCTAACCATGCTTCGTTTCGCTTTAGTTCTAACAATTCTATTTACCCTACTGCTTTTCCCCGGTTTCGCCTTCGCTGGCCCTATCCCCGGTGGAGCTGGTTCTTAGAATAATCTTTATAAAACAATCTAATTAAAGGAAATTTGAAAATGAAAAACAATCTCGCAAGTTTACTCGTATCTGGCAAAGCCCTCACAATGCTCCGCTTCGCATTGGTCCTAACAATTCTATTCACCTTATTACTTTTCCCCGGTTTCGCTTTCGCGGGTCCCATCCCTGGTGGAGCTGGATCGTAATCGACTAGATTATAGAATTTCTTACTAAATTTTTATTATTCTTCTTTGGAGGAAGATAATGTTATCCTATAACACAACCACAGCTCGAACACAAATTAACGCAATTGCAACTCGATCATTATTAGATGAAGATTTCAAAGCCGAAATTCTCACTGGCACAAGATCAAAAAGATTGCAAGAATATCCCCTTCCCGCAACTGTACATCAAGCAGTAATGGATATCAATGCTGAGAATTTAAATCAGTTCATCCTCAAACTACACCAAATTATCACTGGATAGTAATTAATTAGGAAGAGGTGATTTAAGCCTCTTCGGAAATGCCTATGGGTATCCTCAGTGAAAACATTGTAATTGAAACGATTCCTCTTCCCCTCGCGGGAGTTTTGTTCTCGGATTCGATTCATTCAATAGTTTTAAAACAGCATCATATAGATGCAAGTGTAATTCTATTTGAAAAAACACCTGAGGAATATTTCATTAACTCCCGGGCAGGATTTGAAACAAATGGAAAACTCGACGAAAAGTTTTTTTCAAATTTATGCATTGAGTTCACCAAGAAGTTAGCAACCCAAGAAAAAAGTAACGATCCCATAATCCTAGACATGGATAATATGCTCTCATTAGAAGGCTATGTCGACCTAGAAAATTTCAATTCTTTTAGGGTCTTTAAAATTAGTGATTATCTAAACACAGCCGGCTATTGGTTCATGTTTTACAAAAATGGCAACAAACCCCAAATAAGTGATAACCCATTCGACCTTTATCCCGGATCAAAACAATTGATCGAGGCCATAAAAGAAACCATTGAATATCAATCCAAAAGCATTGCCAAGGACGAAATAATTTCCCAATGGGTAAAATTGTTGGACCTTCGAGATAAGGAAACCGAGGAACATACCGTTCGTGTAGCCCGTTTAGCGCAAGAGCTAGCAATTAACCTGGGTTTACCCGACGATGAGGTGGAATCAATTAAAAATGGGGCATTACTGCACGATATCGGCAAATTAGTCATCCATAATAATATTCTTCAGAAAAAAGGTCCCCTCTCGAAAGAAGAGTGGCAGATCATGAAGCTCCATCCCAGTATTGCTCGCGAACTATTATCAAGTCTTGAATTATCACAAGACATATTAGATATCCCCATGTTCCATCATGAAAGATGGTCAGGAACCGGTTATCCTTTCCAACTAAAAGGAAGACAAATCCCCCTTGCTGCGAGAATATTTGCCGTGGTAGATGTTTGGGACGCATTAAACTCTAATCGCCCTTACAGAAAAAAATTCGCAAAGGTAAAAGTAGACCAATATTTAAGATCAAAAAAGGGTATTGATTTTGATCCAAAAGTAGTGGACAAATTTCTTGAATTACATGGCACAGATACAATTATTAGCAGAAAATATTTAACTACAATGGATGACAAAAGAATAAACTATTAGTAGTTAAATTCGATATAAATACAGATTGATTGACATGCACCTAAAACCCTATACAATTGGCTGATAAATTGTGAAGGGTTTTTTATATGCCAAATTTTGAAACTGAAAAAAAACAATATTTTGTAGGAATCGAAGGAGGGGGCACCAAATTCAATTGCATTATTGCAAATCATCCTGATGATGTTTTCGAGACAACCCGAATTCCAACCACCGACCCAGATGAGACCCTGGACCACATAATCACTTTCATTAAAAATTTCCAAAATGAGTTCCAAATCAAAGCCATCGGATTAGGTACTTTTGGTCCCTTAGACATCAATAAAAAGTCCCCGAATTATGGAAAAATTAGCAAAACGACAAAACCAGGATGGTCAAATTTTGATATTCTCGGAAAATTAAAAGATAAACTACCTTTCCCAATTGCATTAGATACTGATGTCAACGCCGCCGCCCTTGGAGAACATTTATGGGGTGCTGGCCAAAATCTTGAATCCCTTGTTTACCTTACCATAGGCACTGGCATCGGGGGCGGTGTAATCATCAATGGTAAACCCATCCATGGGCTTCTTCATCCAGAAATGGGACACCTCCTCATCCCCCTCTCCCCCCAATCCGATTCCCCCCAAGGGATATGCCCATATCACAACAATTGCTTAGAAGGCATCGCCAGCGGACCCGCAATTGAATCAATATGGGGGCAATCTCCTGAGGATTTACCAGAAGATCATCCCGCCTGGATATTGGAAGCTGAATATCTCGCAAAAGGATTAATGAATATTATTCTCGCCATTTCCCCCCAGAAGATCATTCTCGGCGGTGGGGTAATGAAAAAACCAGGCTTATTAGAATTAATCAGAGAAAACATACTAGCTCTTCTCAACGATTATGTGCAACATTCTTCAATAACAAATTCCATAGATACTTATATTCTTCCTCCCGCTTTAGGAGATTTTTCTGGAAGGTATGGCGCGGTTGCTCTTGCTTCCGAAATATATCTTGCCCAAGGGGTTTAATTTCAAATGACATTAAAAACAATTGGCGAGCTTGCTGCCATCGGCACTGCGATCTGTTTTTCTATTGGCCCCACCTTTTTCACCTTGGCTGGTAAATCAGTCGGCTCGGTGATCGTGAACCGAACCCGTTTGGTAATTGCAGTTTTTCTATTGCTCATCGTTCATTGGATCGCCTATGGAAATTTACTCCCCCCCGAAATTGAAGGATTTCGTTGGCTATGGTTAGGGCTTTCTGGAGTCATTGGCCTAACCCTTGGCGACGCTGCCCTTTTCCAAGCGTTGATCAATCTCGGACCTCGCCTAACAATGTTGATCTTTGCACTTTCTCCAGTAATCGGCATTGGTTTAGGTTGGATGTTTCTTGATGAAACGCTCGGCCTCATGCAGATCATCGGAATTATAATTACCCTTGGTGGGATAAGCTGGGTCGTTTCAAATCAGGAAAATGGCGACAATAAAATTGCAGACAGAAAAAAATATTTATGGGGAATTGCTTTTGCCGTGCTTGGTGCTGCTGGCCAAGCTATCGGTTTATTTACTGCAAAAAAGGGACTCATTGATGGCTTCCCTGCCCTCTCAGGACAGATCATCCGCATGCTGGCTGCTACAATTTCTATCTGGATCTGGACGCTACTTATTCGAAAAGGAAAAGAAACAATTAAGACCATCCGAGAAAATCCGAACGCATTAAAGCTAATTTTTATCGCATCATTGATTGGTCCAATGTTAGGCGTTTGGCTCTCATTAGTATCTGTTCAAAATACAGAACTTGGCATTTCTAGCACTCTCCAATCCTTGCCCCCCATATTCTTAATTCCAATCAGCATTTACTTCTTTAAAGAAAAAGTAAATTTCCAAAGTATCCTCGGAACCGTAATTTCACTCGTTGGCGTGGCAATAATTTTCTTAGCATGATCCAATAATTTCCGAAGCTCACTCACTGAATTTTTGGGGAGAATTGACATTATGAAATACGTCCCAGAAATTATGGGACATTTGTCACTCCACAAAACGAGCCACCTGCGAGAAAATAATTAAGTAATAAAACGCTATATATACTCCATATTATCCGATTTTCCAAATAAGGAGGCTTTACTGTGCCTGCAAAGGGATGGATCGAAGTCAATGAAAAGTATTGCAAAGGTTGCGAGCTTTGTATACCAGCTTGTCCCCAGGACGTACTTGCCATTGATCAGCAAACAATTACCTCAAAGGGTTATCACCCCGTAAATTTAACAGGACCAGGTTGTACAGGCTGTGCGATATGTGCAGTAGTTTGCCCTGATGCAGCCCTAACTGTTTATCGAGAAGCAAAAGTAAAGAAAACTCAATCTGTAGCCTCGCCTGCGTAGGAGACTTAAGCAATGGTAAAAAAACTACTCAAGGGTAACGAGGCATTCGCCGAAGCTGCCATCCGAGCAGGGTGTGAAGGCTTTTTCGGCTACCCCATTACCCCCTCAACTGAATTTTTAGAACACATGGCAAAAAGAATGCCAGAACTTGGACGCGGTTTTGTCCAAGCAGAAAGTGAGGTCGCTGCCATAAACATGGTTTATGGTGCCGCCTGCACCGGAAAAAGAGCCATGACTGCTTCCTCAAGTCCTGGAATTAGTCTAATGATGGAAGGAATATCCTATATAGCTGGAACAGAGGTCCCCGCCGTAATTGTCAATGTAATGCGTGGCGGACCCGGCTTAGGCAACATTGCCCCCTCCCAAGGAGATTACAACCAAATGGTCAAAGGAGGCGGACATGGGGATTATTTCCCCATCGTATTAGCCCCTGCCAGCGTGCAAGAAGCAATCGACTACATCACACTTGCTTTTGATCTTGCAGATAAATATCGATCTTTAGTATTTGTAATTGTAGACGGCAATTTAGGGCAAATGATGGAACCCGCTGAACTCCCCCCCATGCGAGATCTTGATTTCATTACACCAGAATGGGCAGTAGATGGAGAGACAGAAGGCAGAGAACGAAGATTTCTCTCCTCGATCTATATCGATCCAAAAGATGAAGAAGTCACAAATATTCGTTTATTACGAAGAAAACTTGAAATTGAAAAAAATGAGATTCTCTATCACACCGAAGAGATCGATGATGCAGAAATCGTGATTGTCGCATTTGGAACTGCAGGCAGGGTCGCATCAACAGCAGTCCGTCAAGCCCGTCAAGAAGGGATCAAGGTCGGGCTATTTAGACCGATTACCCTTTCTCCCTTCCCCTATAAAGAAATTGAAAAATTAGCTGACCAAGCAAAATCAATGCTCGTTGCAGAAATGAATACCGGAATGATGTTAGATGATGTCAGCCTAAGTGTAAAAGGGAAAATTCCAATTGAGTTTTATGGCCGCATGGGAGGGATCACCCCCTTCCCCGATGAGATCCTAGACGAGATCAGACGAATAAATAATAGTCCCCCCACTGACACAGATTTCAATGCCCGAGAAGCTTGGCTCGACAGACTAGAGTTAATTATTGAAGGAGAGAATTAATGGTTTCAGAAACAAATAATGCAACACTTGTTTATGAGCGACCAGAATCCCTCACAGAAATGCCTACGTTTTATTGCCCAGGTTGCACGCATGGCACAGCACACCGATTGGTGGCAGAAGTACTCGACGAAATGGGCATTCGAGAGACCACCATTGGGGTAGCACCTGTAGGCTGTTCTGTCTTTGCCTACAACTATTTCAATCATGATTATGTGGAAGCAGCCCATGGGCGGGCTCCAGCCATGGCGACCGGCATCAAGCGGGTATTACCCAAAAAAATGGTCTATACCTATCAAGGAGACGGCGATCTTGCCTCTATTGGTATGGGAGAGATCATGCATGCTGCCGCTCGGGGTGAAAATATCACCGTGATCTATCTCAATAATGCCATCTATGGAATGACGGGCGGCCAAATGTCCCCCACCACCCTACCAAATATGAAAACGACCTCAACACCCTTAGGTCGAGATGTTGAAGTTGCGGGATATCCCATTCGCATGGCAGAAATAATTTCCAATTTAGACGCAGTAAGCTATGTCGTTCGTCGAAGCCTTCACAACCCTGCCAATATTCGAAAGACAAAGAAAGCGGTCAAAACAGCTTTTCAAACACAAGCCAGTGGTATGGGTTTTTCTATGGTTGAAATATTATCTTCATGTCCCACGAACTGGAAATTATCCCCTTCAAAATCTTTGGAATTCATAGAAGAACAAATGATTCCCGTTTACCCCATAGCTGATTTCAAAGTTAATCCTGAAATTAAAAATATCAAAGGCTAGGAAAGAATAATGACAGAAACAAGTATCATCATCTCCGGTTTTGGTGGCCAAGGTACACTTTTTGCAGGTCAGCTATTGGCATACGCTGCCATGGATTACGGTAAGGAAGTCACCTGGATCCCTTCCTACGGTCCAGAAATGAGAGGCGGAACAGCAAGGTGCATCGTCATCATCTCCGATGAAAAAATCGGTTCTCCCGTGGCCCGAAATCCCTTTGCTGTCATCGCAATGAACGTCCCATCCGTCAATATGTACGAACCATTGGTCGCCCCTGGTGGGTACATGATCATCAATGAATCTCTTGTGGACCAAAAAATTGAGCGCACAGATATTCAACCGATTTATATCCCCGGTAATGATATCGCCAAAGAGCTAGGAAATATTCGGATAACGAATATGGTGATGATCGGGGCTTTACTCGAATTAGTTCAAGTACTCCCGGTAGATGAATTAAAGAAAGCATTAGACAGTCATATTCCTGAGCGCCACCGTGGCACTTTACCCATAAATTTTGAAGCCATTGAAAGAGGGGCGAAATTTGTTCAGGAAGTGCTAGCAGAAAAAGTGTAAGGTTCACCATTTAACCAAATTAATTAAAATAAAAAAGCGCAAGAAATTTCTTGCACTTTTTAGTTATATTGTTTTTAAAACCTGTCAGGGTAATTCATCAAAAATGCTCTGCGCTGCGTAGGCCACACCCACCATGCTGGGACCTGTATGTGCGCCCAATACCAATGACATCACTCCGATCGGCAGCCATTCCACTTCAAAAAGCTGGTCGATTTTTTCTTTTAATAATGCCGCACTTTCTGGATTAAACGCATGCAAAACCTGCACCCGTAATTTACTACCCAAGGCATGTTGAGACTTGATCTGTTTTACCAATCCATCCAAGGCTCGTTTAAAATTCCGTTCTTGTCCCAATTGCTCGTAAGTACCCCCCACCTTTTCCACTCCGATCACCGGCTTAATATTTAACAAGTTAGCCAACAGCCCTTTCATATGGCTAATTCTTCCGCCATTAATTAAATATTTAAGTTCTTTCAACGTGTAAACACTATTGCTCGCATCGCTCACTTTTTGCATCAGTGCGACGACCTTATCTTTGCTCCATCCGGCTTTAATTGCTCTAGAGGCTGCCTCGATCATCCACCCAACTGCTGCCGAAAGCGTCTTTGCATCAAAATGGGTCACATTTGCTTCAGGCACCAGATCTGCACCTTGAATGGCAGCGTTATAAGTGCCGCTCAAGCCCGAAGAAATATGTACCGATAAAATATCAGGATCGGTTTTCGCAATTTTTTTATAAACTTCTGCAAAATCACCGGGAGATGGGGTTGAAGTTAAGGGCAGCCCTTTGCTTGCCTCAAGCAGATCATAAAAATCTGCTGTTTTTATATCTATCCCTTCTCTATACGATTTATCATCAAGACTAACGGTTAAGGGTACGGTGATAACATCTAGTTTTTCTAAAGTTTCCTTCGGAAATAAAAGGTCTGCACCACTATCTGTAACGATCTTCATTCGGTTCTCCATTTTTTCAAACAACAATTTTTCAACTTATCTATATCATAATCGAATATCTTCGAACAAGTGAGATTTAACACAAAATAGGGCCGTAAAAATATATTATGTAAAGAAATTGGTGCTTGAAAATGGACATTCCCCCAGGAAAAACTCACATTTATTACTAATAAAGAATATTTCTATACTTCTTTAAGGCAGGGCATCAAAGATTTTTTGATCAGCAAATGCCACCCCAACCATACTAGGTCCAGTATGTGCGCCAAGCACCAAGGACATTTCCCCAATAGGTAACCAAACCACATCATAATATTTATCGATCTGATATTTGAATGCTGCTGCGGCTTCATGGTTATAGGAATGCAGCACCTGCACCCTCAGCCTACTTCCAAATTTATGATGACTCTTCATATACTTAATCAATCCATTTAGAGCACCTTTAAATGTACGCTCCTGCCCATGTTGGATAAAAGACCCATCTTTTTTATCTATACCGATTACTGGCTTGATGCCGAGCACATTAGCCACTAAACCCCGCATATGGCTGATCCGCCCACCATTAATTAAATATCGAAGCTCATTCAAAGTATAAACAGTGTTGCTTTCCGCGCTAATTCTTCGCATCAGGTTGATGATCATTTTGTTGCTCCACCCCGCATCGATTGCTCGCGAAGCAGCCTCGATCATCCATCCTACAACGGCAGATAATGTTTTGGCATTGAAATGAATAATATTAGCTTCCGGGACCAACTGCGCGCCCTGAACCGCAAATTTATAAGTTTCGCTTAAATTCGCGGAGATATGAACCGATAAAATATTCGGATCCGTCATAGAAATATTGCGATAGGTGTTCACAAAATCGAAAACAGAAGGAGGTGACGTGGTCGGCAGACCCTTGCTGTTCTTGAGTAAATAATAAAATTCACCGGTATTAATATCAATATCTTCTCGATAAACTTTGTCATCAAGACTAACTTTCAGCGGAACAGTTTCAACATTTATTCTTTCCAAGGTAGCGGCAGGGAAAAAAAGATCCGCCCCACTATCCGTAACAATTTTCATTTAAGCTCCAAATCTAATTTTTCTCCATCAACTCTTTAATCATAATCTATTGTTGCCCATCGTGGAAGTATTTAACTATTACATTCCTGTAATGCAATTTCCACATAAAATTAACGATTAAATGAGGAGATTACAATACCAATTCCTAAAATTATTATGATCAATCCCGACAAACGACTGAACAGAATTAATAACTCTTTTTTGAAATTTGACCGCAATATATTTACCCCACTAGATAAAACAATCCACAGGAACAAAGATCCTAAAGTTACGCCCAATGAAAAATTGACCGCGGATACCCATCCCCCTTCTACCCCTGCAAGGCCAATTCCTGAATAGACCCCCGCAAAAAATAATATGGTCATCGGGTTAGATATTGTCAACAAAAAAATACTTGAAAAATCTCCCAAATAATTTAATTTTTGGGTTTCTATTTCTTTCGTTTCTCTAAAATTCACTTTTGTAAAAAGTGAATTCATCCCCATAATTACCAAAATCAAACCCCCAATCAGACGCAGCCAAGTTTGCTGTCCCACCATAAAACTAGTGATTGCCGTTAACCCAAGTCCACCAATTAATCCAAATAGACCATCGGCTAATGCCACGCCTAACCCTGATGCAATGCCAGTTTGCCAACCCCCGCGCAATGTTCGCTGAATGATAATGATGCCAATCGGTCCTAATACTGCGGCACCCGTAAAACCTATCGCCAGTCCTTTTAACAAAATCGGAATTTCCATGGAAATATTTTAGTCTAATTCCTCACCCATGTCTCTTAGTTGGGCATAAAAAAAGAGACAATCTCATCGATTGCCTCTTTAATCATTTATCTTTAAGTTATGCCCTATGTCGTAATGCCGACTGTGCTGCTGCTAACCTGGCAACTGGCACACGGAATGGGGAACAACTCACGTAATTAAGACCAATCTGGTGACACCAATCAATCGATTGTGGATCCCCACCATGCTCACCACAAATACCACATTCAAGTTCATTTCGCACAGAGCGACCTTTCTTGACGGTGATATCCATCAACTGACCCACACCTTCTATATCAATGGTTTGGAATGGATTTTGAGGAAGAATGCCATCTTCCACATATTTGACTAAGAAATTTCTTTCCGCATCATCCCGGCTGTACCCGAATGTGAATTGAGTGAGGTCGTTTGTACCGAAGGAGAAAAATTCTGCCACGCCGGCAACTTGGTCGGCGGTTAAACCCGCACGAGGAATTTCGATCATCGTACCGAATTTATATGCAAACTCGACACCTTTTTCTTTCATCACGCTGGTCGCAATTTCTTCTAAAATAGGCTGGATCAAATTTAGCTCATTCACATGCCCAGTTAGAGGAATCATTACCTCGGGATGTGGTTCAAAACCACGCAGTTTTACATCTGCGGCGGCTTCGAAGATCGCGCGCACTTGCATGCCGACGATCTCGGGCATCATCACGCTCAAGCGAATACCACGCAATCCCATCATGGGGTTGCTTTCATGCATGGCCTGGATAGATTCGAGGAGTTCTTCCTTTTCTTGGTCAACGGTTTCTTTGATCCGATTAGCGATGACTTCTTCGAGAAGTTCCTGCTCATCTGGCATAAATTCATGCAATGGAGGATCGATCAGGCGAACGATGACGGGAAGCCCGGTCATTGCTTCAAATAAGCCATCGAAATCTGCTCGTTGGTAGGGTAATAATTTATCTAAGGCTGCTGTGCGCCCTTCGCTGGTATCACTCAAGATCATATCTTGCACAATGGGGAGACGTTCGGTTTCGAAGAACATATGCTCCGTGCGGCAGAGACCAATACCCTGTGCGCCATAACTTCGGGCACGGCGGGCATCTTCGGGGTAATCGGCGTTGGCCCAGACTTGCAAGCCCCGGGTGGGCCAGCCTGCTGGGGCATTTCGGATGTCACCCGTTGCGGAAATTTCATCTGCATAATCGAGGAGGGTTAATAAATCAATCTGCTCTTCTAGAGATGGGGCAATTGATTCGATCTGACCCAAGAATACTTCACCGCTGGCACCATCGACTGAGATCCAATCGCCTTCTTTGACAGTGATGTCACCGGCGGTGAATGTGCGATTTTCCATGTTGATGCGGACGGCGGAGGCACCGACGATACAAGGGATACCAAATTGTCGGGCAACGACGGCGGCGTGGGAGGTGGCCCCACCTTCACTGGTGAGAATCCCTTTGGCGGCTAACATGCCGTGGACATCGTCTGGTTTGGTGAAGGGGCGCACCATGATGACGTCTTGGCCTTCTTCTTTGGCTTTTTGCTCAGCGGTATCGGCGTCAAAATATACCCGGCCAACCGCGGCACCGGGGGAGGCGTTTACGCCAGTGGCAAATAATTTTCCTTCGTCATCGGCGGCGCGTTTTGCTTCGTCGATGAATTGAGGATGGAGGAGTGTGTCGACTTGATCGGTGTGGACCCGGCCGACGGCTTCTTCTTTGGTGATGAGGCCTTCGTTGACGAAATCAACAGCAATGGTGACTGCTGACTTGGCTGTGCGTTTGCCGTCACGGGTCTGAAGCATCCAGAGTTTGCCATTTTCAATGGTGAATTCTACGTCTTGCATTTCCCGGTAATGTTTTTCTAGTTTCGCGCAGACATCCATAAAATCTGCGTAGGCTTCGGGTAGATCAGCTTTCATGTTGACCACATTCTCAGCATTTCGAATACCGGCGACTACATCCTCACCCTGGGCATTCATGAGGTATTCCCCCCAGACCACGGGCTCACCAGTGGAGGGGTTACGGGTGAATGCGACACCTGTGCCGGAGTTGTCCATGTTGCCAAAGACCATTGTCTGGATATTGACGGCGGTACCGAGATCGTGGGCGATATGGGCAGCATTACGATAGTCGATGGCGCGCTTGCCATTCCAAGAGCGGAAGACTGCTTCGGTGGCCATTCTTAGCTGCTCATAGGCTTCTTGAGGGAAATCGAAACCTTTATGCTCTTTGATGACGGCTTTGTAGGTATCGGTGAGGGCTTTCCAATCTGCGGCTTGCATTTCGGTGTCGAGCTTATAGCCTTTTTCTTTTTTGTATTCGTCGAGGGGTTCTTCGAATTTTTCGTCGTTGATGTCTAAAACTACGGAGCCAAACATGTGGACGAGTCGGCGATAGGCATCGAAAACAAATCTTTCGTCCCCGGTGAGTTCGACCATTTTAGCGGCAGTTTCATCGTTGAGACCGATGTTGAGGACGGTGTCCATCATGCCGGGCATTGAGAAGACGGCACCGGATCGGCAGGAGACTAGAAGGGGATTGCTGGGGTCTCCGAATTTTTTGCCGGTTTGGGCTTCGATGCCATGAACGGCTTCGACTTCTTGGTCCCACATGGTGCCAGGGAAGGTTTCGCCAGCTTCAAGGAAGGCATTGCAGGCTTCGGTGGAGACGGTGAAGCCGGGAGGCACAGGGACGCCAATTCTGGTCATATCTGCTAAGTTGGCACCTTTTCCACCTAGAAGGGAGCGCACTTTGGCCCATACTCCGCCAACTGATTCTTCGGCTTTATTTACATCTGTAAATAAATAAACCCATTTTTTATCATTCATTTTTTTCTCCTCGTGCGCAACTCCGCACAGTAATGTCTACTTTTTTCCAAAATCTTTCGATTCGTGCAACCGGTTTCCTTGAGTGAGGATTTCCGGGAATTGGTTAGAGTGTTCGTGAACAATCACTCAAACGGCAAAATCTATTTATTTTACTATAAGACTTTTTTTATGGGGGAAGTTGGTATTTTTTAGGATGATGGTTTTTGGTTTCCCCAGAATGTCATAGAATTTCCCTTCAGAGAAAGTATAGCACATATGTTCTTTTTGTGCAAGGGTGGAATTGGTGAAGCTAATTCCTTGGAGAATGGGGACATGAAGAATTATAAAATGATAACGTCTCCCCATTCTCCACATTTGGTGCGAATGGGATAGTTATTAATTATTTTTTACGGAGGGGGCGCTTGCCCCCTCCACCCCCGCAAGGGGGTTTCACCCCCTTTGATCCCCTAATGAAACGGGTTAGAGGTTACAGGGATTATGCAGAAGTTTTTAGGTTCCGGAATTTAATTTCAAGAAAAGGGGTTTTATGCAAACAAATTAATTGCTAATGGCGGGATGTGGGGCTTTTGTAAAGACAAGCGAGATTCCTGCCTTCGCAGGAATGACAAACTTGGGGAGCTTTTTAAGGGAAAACAAGGAGAAATGGGAGTTTATGGGCAATATGGGTTACCGGGTTATTTACGGTAAGCGGATTGGGCGACCGTGGATGTACGGTTGATTTCTATAAAAAGGTGGAGGAAAAACGAGAGATTACTTACCGGGCAAGTGATTTGGATCTTCTGCGGGTAATACGACCAATACCCCGGTCCCCTGCCCCGGATTAGAGGTGATGGTGAGCTTAGCTGCAATTAGTTCAGCGCGTTCGTGCAGACCCAAAATGCCAAAATGGCCACTACGGGCAAACCCGGCCGGATTTTCGGGGAGGGTGAACCCAACGCCGTCATCGGAAAGGGTTATGGAAATGGATGCGGGGGAAAAATCAATTTTTAGGCTGGCATTTTTGGCGTTTGAATGGCGGAGGATATTACTTAGACCTTCTTGGGCAATGCGATATAAGGCCATTTCAGTTTCTGGAGGGAGGCGGCGTTCAGTGCCAATATGCTGAAATGATATTTCGATGGGATTGGTTTTTTCTGTTTCACTGACGAGCATTTTTAGTGCGGTGACCAAGCCCAGGTCATCGAGATAGAGGGGGCGAAGCGCTTGGGTCAATCGTCTTAGATCACGAATTGTTTTTTGGGAGATATTCTCAATTTCGGTTAGGCGGGTGGCCATATCGCCATTTTTATTATTCACCTGAGCTAATTGCACTTGTTGGTTTAAAGCGATTAATGTCTGAATGGTCTCATCATGGAGTTCGCGGGCTAAGCGTTTTCGTTCGTCTTCTTGGCCCGTGGTAATAGCACCAATATAACTGCGAAGACCTTCATTTGCAGCCTGCACTTTTTCGGCTAGGTAAATAAGGGAGTTTTGCAATAGCACAATTTCTTCGATCCCCCCCACCGACTCTTGAATTTTATGATAATCTCCCCAGGCTAATTCCCGGGCACGGTCCTCCAGTTTTTGCAAGGGCTGAACGACTTGCTTTGCACCAAACCATAGGGCAAGTAGGGCCAATAGGAGTACGGGGGTAAGAGCAAGGGGAGTGATGAGGGTAGTAGTGAGTGTGGGGCTGGCCACATCGACCCAGGGCTCTTCAAGAATAAGCGTCCAGCCTACATTAGGAATTGCACTATAAGCGAGCACTTTTTCATCATTGTCTTGGATAAAATAAAAACCCGATTGGTTTTCTAATCTGTTTTCATTGAAATTTTCAAGCCGATTAATATTGTCTTCCTCTGAAGTATATAAAACCTCCCCAAACGAATCAATTAGTGAAATTGAGGCTTGTTCTTTTAATTCAAAGGCATCTTCTATTGAATTTCCGACCAAGGTGGAGGGATTGAAAGCGCCGACCATAATGGGGGCATTGACGGTTGCTGCGGCGGTGACAAAAATAATTTTTTGCTCATTTTCTGAGGGACTATAGATTTGGGAAAAACTTGCCTTTTCGCTGGATTGGGCTAAGGAATTCTCTAGCTGTTTTGGGAGATTTGTTATTATCCAATTTTTTGAGGCTAGGATATCCCCATCCGGTGAAAATATGGCGAAACCATACTCAAAATTTGACATGAATGATGGGGATGCCGGAAATATATCTTCTTCCAGATTTCCCTCGGCGGTCATAAGAGATAAACCTTCTATAATTACCGCTCGATTTTCAAGCTGTTCTGCAATTGAGCTGGCTGCGGTTTGGACTGCCCGTTCATCTAATACGCCGACCATTTGGCGCATTTCACGTTGGTGTAATGCAAAACTTCCAAAGGTTGCGATAAACAGCAAAAGGATGATGGGCAAAATTACCCATACAAAAAGCCTCACCGTTAAACCGCGGCCGGTGGAGCCAGGGATGGGTAAGCCGGGTAGTTTAGATTTCATTTCAGATCGGTGGATAGCCAACCAAATGAAACTGCACGCATGACTGCTTCAGTTCTACTGGAGGCTTGGAGTTTATTAAATATGTTTGCTAAATGCCCCTGCACAGTACGATCACTGATATTGAGTTGAATGCCAATTGCTTTATTGGTAAACCCTTTTGCAACTGCTTGAAGAACTTCCATCTCTCTTTTTGTGGGTTTATCTTTCTGGTGAAAATCAAAAGCAGGATCCATTTGGGTCATCATTTTTTGGATGATCAATTGATCAATGGCTGATTTCCCTTCGTGGACATTATGGACTGCTTGGATAACCTCTTGGGGAGTCGCGGTTTTTAAGACATAGCCATTTGCACCGGATTGAATAACTGCAGAAATATAGGGGGTTTCATCAAACGCGGTCAGGATGAGGATGCCAATATCCTTGTGGTTTTCTCTCACCCAACGTGTTACTTCAATGCCAGTGGCTTTGGGCATTTGAATGTCTAGAACAGCGACATCTGGGAGATGCTCAGAAATCAACCCTTTGGCCTCCTCCCCATCGGCTGCTTCCGCAATGACGTGCATTTCTTCGGATTGCTCTAGAAATTGCCGGATTCCAGCTCGAACAACAGAATGGTCATCTGCTAGTAATATTCGAATGGGGGAAGAGTGCAGTTTATTCATAATCAAATTTTACTTCAAAGGTTTAGCAGGGTTGACTGATTAAATAGGCAATTATGCCTATTTTTTGATAGCAATATGGCGCATGACATTTGCTATTGGAGGAATTACTATTTAACTATGGAAAAATCAAACTATTCTTAAATGGAGATTATATGAAGAATAAAATTGGACAATTAATATTTTTTGTTTTACTTGTTCTAACCTTGGCCGCATGTGGTGCGGAGAAAACGGATGATTATTATACCAACATGAGTGCGCCAGAATTTACTTTGGATAATGCGCTGGGTGGTAAAACCTCACTTTCGGATTATTCCGGAAAACCCGTGCTACTCTTCTTCCATATGGCGGTTGGTTGAGACCCTTGTATGGAGCAAATCGTAGATTTGCAAAATAGTAGTAAGTTCCAAGAGTTGGGTGTGCAAGTGATCAGCATTGCGCGAGACAGTGTGGCAGAAATGGGTCCTGTAGCGAAGGCTTTAGGGATCACTGATATACCGGTTTTGTCTGACCCTACTTTAGAAATTTCGGGCAAGTATAATGTGCTGGAATGGGCCATTGCAAATGGGGAGCCAAGCCATACATTCGTTTTAGTAGATGGGGATGGAAAAATTGTTTGGGTAAAAGATTATGGTTCTCCAGATAACCCCAACCGCACGATGTATGTGCAGGTAAATGAGCTAATTAGATATGTGAAGGATAATCTTGAAAGTTAGCAAAAAGGATTAAAAAAATGAAGAAAAGTACGCTCTTTTGGATTACTGGAATCATAATTATTGCGGTGATTTTGCTATTTGTGCCCAGTATGCTGATGTTTGGGCAAGGAAATTTTATGCATAACCAATATGGCATGATGGGAGGTTTTGGCCACCTTGGAATGATGGGTGGAGGTTTGGTATCCTTCGGTTGGTTGATTCCAATAATCCTTCTAATTTTTGTGATCGCAGCTGGGGTCTCACTAGGTAATACCTTTAGCAATCGAGGTTCATCTGGCAGAGCAATGAGTGAACAAGCTTGCCCGAATTGCAGTAAACCGGTAAATGCTGAATGGATAACCTGCCCTCATTGTAGTAGTTCGCTGTAGCATATCATTCGGTTCAAAAAAATATTACGGGCTCATTCATTAAAAATTATGAATGAGCCCGTTTTTTTTTAATTTCTTTAGTAAAAGAAGGTTTCGAGAAAATGATCGGCATATTGAAAGATAGGTGGAAATGCTTATATCTCTGGCAAGCTATTAATGGGATAATTTAGGTATAGTTTCACTATTTTTTTGGAGGATTTGTAATGAAGAAGAGATTTAGTTTTCTAGCAATGATACTTTTAATTTTTATTCTAAGCGCTTGTAGTACAGATAAAGCTGCACCGGAACCGGTTGAAATAACCATTGAAATGTCAGAATATGCGTTTTCGCCAGCTGAACTCGAATTTGAAGTTGGGCAAGAGGTTACCCTCCACTTGGTTAACGTGGGGACATTGGATCATGAAATAATGTTTGGAAGAGATGTGAAGATGACGGATAGTCGGCCAAATGGTTATCAAATTGACCTATTTGAGGAAGCTGGCTTAGAACCGGTGGTACTGATGATGGAAGATGAGCATGCAGAGGGGGAAGAGGGAATGGAGATGGAAGAAGAGCATATGGAACATACAGGATTTATGGTTATGGTGCCGCCCAATTCAACAGAACACACGATAAGTTTTACCGTGACTGAGGAAATGGTGGGTACTTGGGAAATTGGCTGTTTTGAGTTAAATGGTGTGCATTACGATTCGGGAATGTTCGGGACTTTAGTAATTACTAATTAATATCAAACTTAAGTTAAAAAGAGGATTATGAAATTTCATAGTCCTCTTTTTTTGTTACACAAGGCTGTTGTTGTTTAGGGAAAAAGTTAGATCGAATACCTGGTAGATTCTAATATTAGAAGGGATTCAATTACTAATGTCGCTCCTCCTTTGTTGCAATTTAAAAGATGCGGGCATATAATGGCGGCTGTTCTTAATAAAGAAAATGGATAAATATTAAATGAAAAAAAGATATCGAAATGTACTATATTTTGTTTTCCCATTGATGCTCTTTGCAATCTGGATTGATTTGCCAAGTGATCCTGCTGTTATAGGGTCTCAAGCTATCACGACTCACCTGGGTCTTGATCTTGTGGGTGGTGTTCAAGTGCTACTGGAGGCAGACCTACCAGCTGAAACTGAAGTCGATCAAGAATCTATGGGGATCGCTCTCCAAACTATTGAAGGTCGTGTTAACGGCATGCTAGGTGTTGGTGAGGTGGTCCTGCAACAAGTAGGTGACCGTCGCATTCTTGTAGAACTGCCTGGAGAAACCGACCCTGAACGAGCCATCTCAGTAATAGGTGAGACGGGTCAGTTAGAATTTGTTGACTTTGGTGTTCTAAGTACTCAAGAGTATCAGAGTTTAATTGGCTCAATTATCGTTACCGATTATCCTGAAATTCTGCCCGATACTGAAAATCAAAAAATATGGCATACCGTTATTACTGGGCAATCGATTGACGAGGTTGGTGTTCAGCAGAATCCCGCTGGTGCAATTTCAGTAGGATTTGTTTTGGACACTGCGGGTACTAAAATTTTCCGAGATTATACAAGCAATAATATTGGTAGTTATTTAGCTATTGTCCTGGATAAACAGGTAATTTCTGCGCCGCAAATTTCTAGTGCCATCACGGCTGGTCGCGGGGATATTTCTGGGAATTTCACACAAGAGAAGGCTGATGACTTGGCTGTCAAACTGCGGTATGGATCCCTCCCCATTCCATTTGAAGTGGTCCAAAGTAAAACCATTGGTCCATCACTCGGGCAGGATTCTCTTGCCAAGAGTCTGAAGGCGGGATTGATAGGCCTGTCACTCGTTATGTTATTTATGTTGATTTATTATAGGCTTCCAGGACTCATCGCGGATGCTGCGCTCCTGTTATATGTGATTTTTGCAATTGCTCTTTTTAAGATCATTCCGGTTACTCTAACTCTGCCTGGAATTGCTGGGTTTATATTGAGCATTGGTGTAGCAGTGGATGCAAACATCCTCATCTTTGAACGTATGCGTGAAGAATTACAAAATGGCAAAAGCCTTCATAATGCCATTAATCAGGGCTGGAGCCGAGCTTGGCCTTCCATCCGCGATTCAAATTTCTCTACATTGATAACCTGTTTTACGCTCTTCTGGTTTGGCAGTTTCTTTGGGTCAAGCATTGTGAAAGGGTTTGCGGTAACTTTAGCCCTGGGCGTGGGCATCAGCCTCTTTACCGCAATCGTTATCACCCGTTCTTTCCTTCACCTCACTTTGGACAATATCCGATTAGCGGATCACCGCCCTTGGTTTGGGGTCAAAAAAGGTGTCTAATATGAATATTGTTGGTAAACGCTATCTCTACTTTGCAATTTCTCTAATTTTAATTGTTCCAGGATTAATCGGCATGGCCCGTTGGGGGCTCCCCCTGTCCATAGATTTTACAGGCGGCAGTTATATTGAACTACAGTTTGAAGCGAACAAGGTTCCTGAATTGCAAGAAATTCGTGACCTTTATTCTGAATTTGATATTGCTGATGTGGAACCGCGGACAAGCGGGAATGACCAATTGATTATCAATACCTCGATGATCGATAACACAACCAATGGGCAGATTATCGATGAAATGAGCGCTCGTTTTAATAGCCCGATTACTGTATTAAGATTTGATTCGGTCGGTCCAAGTATCGGGAAAGAAGTCGGTTTCAGGGCTGCTATGGCTATTGCCATGGCTTCCGCGGGGATATTGATTTATATATGGTATGCATTTCGAGGAGCTCCCAACTCTCACCGTTATGGAATTGCCGCGATTATTGCGATGTTACACGATATAGCCTTGATATTTGGTATGCAGTCTATTCTAAGTCACTTTTATGGTTGGGAGATCGATGCTTTGTTTTTGACCGCCGTTTTAAGTGTCGCAAGTTTCTCGGTACACGATAGTATTGTAGTTTTTGATCGAATCCGGGAGAACTCTCAGAAAAAACGGCGCAAACCTTTTGAAACTATTGTGAACGATTCGATTAACCAAACGTTGGCGAGATCGATTAATACCCAATTCACAATTTTCCTGACCTTAATTGCCCTGATAATTTTTGGCGGGAGTACCCTTCGCCATTTTATTGTCATTCTCTTAATTGGTATTCTAAGCGGCACGTATTCTTCGATATTTAATGCTTCGCCAATTCTGGTTGTTTGGGAAAATAGAGAATGGAATCAATGGTTTAAACGATCACCCGCCAAGGGATAGTCAACAATTGAGCTTCCCTCCATCGTAATTCTTGGTATATTTTAATCCTAAGTGGAGTGATTGTTTATAAATTATAGTTTTTGGGTCCGAGGGTTAAAAATAAGCTTGATTAAAATATCAGGAGGGGATGGGTTATAAATACTCTTTTTTTCTTGGCCTTTTAAAAACTCTAAAATGGGAAACTCCCTCGTTATTGACAATTCCCCCCCTTTACAGACCGCCCCTTCCTAAGTATAATTCGTCCTTGGTAAACTGCCTAAGATAATACTTTAGGCTTAATCTAAATAAAGCCCTTCAACTTCCCCGCAATTGGGCAAATTTTTGCGTGAGATGTGGTGAAGTGAAGCTTGGAGGATGCATATGAAATATGCCATAGTGGAAAGTGGCGGCAAGCAGTATAAAGCTGTGGAAGGCGCCACCATTGAAGTAGATAAGCTCGATATTGAAGTTGGTAAGAAGTTAGATATTAGCGATGTCCTATTAATATCTGACGATAAGAATGTTAGTGTTGGCACCCCTTTAGTAAAAGGTGCAAAGGTCAAAACAACCGTAGTTGACCAATTCAAAGCCCGAAAGATCATCGTATTCAAATACAAATCTCGTCAGCGATATCGAGTGAAACAAGGGCATCGCCAACAATATACTCGCCTGCAGATCGATAAGATCCAGGAGACAAGCAGCAACAAGAAAGCTGAAGAAAAACCAATAGCCGAAGCAAAAACTGAAACAAAACCAAAAGCTGAAGCAAAACCAAAGACTGAAGCAAAACCAAAGGCTAAAGCAAAACCAAAAGCAAAACCAAAAGCTAAAGCAAAACCAGCTGCTGAAGAAAAAAAATAGGACATATAAGAGGAACTTATGGCACACAAAACTGGTGGCGGGTCAACCCGCAATGGTCGTGACAGCGAATCAAAACGCTTAGGTGTAAAGAAATTTGGCGGCGAGTTCGTGATCTCTGGCAACATTTTGGTACGCCAACGCGGCACCAAAATCTACCCGGGACGAAATGTCGGCATGGGCAAAGACCACACCCTGTTTGCAACAATTGCAGGCAGTGTTGTTTACGAAAACAAACGTGGTGGCAAAAAATTCGTTCGCATTGAGCCTGTAGCGGCCGGCGATTAATCCAGCGTAAACGCTGAAAGGTAAAAAATCCGATGAAGAAAGAAATTCATCCTACTTATTATAAAGATTCTGTGATCACCTGTGCATGTGGAGAATCATGGACAGTGGGTTCCACAAAAGAATCCATGAACGTTGATATCTGTTCCAACTGCCACCCTTTCTTTACTGGTGAGCAACGCATCGTAGATACTGAAGGTCAAGTGGAACGATTTATGAAACGTGTTGAAGCAAGAGATAAACATGTTTCTGATATTGATGCACGAGCTGCAGAGAAAGTTTCTCCTGACCGCTTATTGACCGATCTTTCGGTTGGTAAACGTGCGATCGACTCCCTTGCCAAAGTAAAAATTACTAATGCCGGTGAGTTCATTGAAAAATTAGCTGATGGTGAAGAAGCTATGCTTGCAATCGACGGCTTTGGACGTAAATCTTTGGCTGATATCAAGAAAGGTTTACGCCGCTTGGGCTATGTTCTCCCTGAGGATGAAGCTGTAAAATAAGCGGATCGTCTAATCGTAATAATTTAAAGACGCCTGATAAATCAGGCGTCTTTTTTTTTGTTAAGTAATTTTGGGGGTCAGGGTGATATCATCATTTTCCTTCTTGTTATAATAGGTTAGGAAATATTATTCAGGATCGGTATGAGTGTGTTTTATGAGCTTAGGTATAGCATGCGCCAGACGTCATTATCTATGCGATTGTTTGGGGGGGGCAAAAAGAAAAAGCCTGATTACTCAGGCTTTTTCTTTTTGATTGCGTACCTTTATAGAATGTATTCGAACAATTGAACATCAATTTCTGGATACTTATTTCTCAATTCGAGGATACTGGTTTTGGCAATTTTTGAGTAACTTGCTACAACCACAATCCCTTTTATAGGTTTGATAATATTTACCTTATCAAACATGTCGTAACCCTTTAAGCCCATATCCTTTTTCTGGATATATTGGATTTCATAACATTCTCTATAATCCTCAAAATGTTCCTCAATATGATTTTTATATCCAGTTACTTGACCTGCTACATCTCCCCTTAATTCTGGATTATTTCCCAATTTAACTTCGATTACTAGAAAATTAAATTGATTTGACCCCTTTTCAACCTGTTTTAATGCTAGCAAATCGAGGCGCTTCCCCCGTAATATTTTATCTGTAATTTGACGGTCAATAATAATCAGGTCCTCTCTCCCCAAATTATCCGTAATTAATGCTTGCTCAAAAACAATTTCTTCACCATAGTTAACTTTTTTAATCATCGCTGCAAATTGATTGATATGAGCTTTTTGTAAAAATCTCAACGGGGGTTTTTCTGCATTCAAAGTTAAAATAGCATATTCTCCAGAAAAACTTTTATTTGCATAAAATTCTTCGGAGTCCCCTTTTGTGCCTTCAAAAAACTTCTTGTGAATACTAATTTTGTAACTTTGATCTTTATTGAATTCTATCTTTGCAAGACTATTCCCCTTAAAATAAAGATTAACATAAGCATTTCTGATGGCGAGATCTAATTCTCCTTGTGAATTATTTACAATTTTGATTAAATTATCAAAATCTGAAATAAATTGATTAAGATTGTTTTTTGAAAGAACCCGATAAATCGTTTGCATTTTCCCTCTCCTGAGTAATTTTGATGGTAAATTCCTATTTCATTTATAATCTAACTATACAAAAGTTATTTTTAAAGTCAATTATCAATTCTGTTTGGGAGAATGCTTAATGTCGGAAAAATTTCTTGCAGCGGCGGCACAAGTTGCCCCAGCCTTTCTGGACCTTGATGGTTCCATAGATATCGCATGTAAATGGGCCGAAAAGGCGGGAAAGGAGGGCGTTAAGGTGCTGGTGTTTCCTGAAACCTGGCTACCGGGATACCCGATCTGGTTGGACAGCAGCCCTGGGGCTGCACTATGGGATCATCCCCCAGCAAAGGAAGTCTATGCCCGATTGATGGAAAATTGTCCTGAAATCCCCTCCCCTCCGATCAGTCGGTTATGTGAAGCCGCTGCCAAGGCAAAATTGACCTTGGTGATGGGATTGCAAGAACGGGACGGCAATACTCTTTACAATACGATGCTTTATATTTCGGAGGAAGGTGAGATTTTAGGGAAGCATCGGAAGTTGATCCCCACCTATACGGAACGTTTGGTGTGGGGACGAGGGGACGGTAGCACATTGACTGTAGTGGATACACCCGTTGGGCGATTAGGCGGGATGGTATGTTGGGAACATTGGATGCCGTTGGCGCGACAGGCTTTTCATGATCAACGAGAGTTATTGCACGCGGCGGTGTGGCCCTCAGTGAATGAAGTCCATTTACTTGCATCCCGTAATTATGCTTTTGAGGGGCGTTGTTTTGTAATCGCGGTTGGGTCGATTTTGACCCGCGAGCATTTACCCACCGACCTTGCCCTGCTTAATGATCTGCCTGGAGATGGCCCATGGATGACGGGAGGATCAGCGATCATTGGCCCGAATGCAAAAATTTTGGCAGGACCAGTGATGAACGAAGAGACCTTGGTAATCGCGGAAATTGATCCGGAATTAGCGGCAAAGGAAAGCATGACCCTGGATGTAAGCGGGCATTACAGCCGACCCGATGTGTTTAAACTTGTAATTGACGATGGCAAAAAATAATATTTAGAAACAAGCAATTATTTCATCTTTTAAGGCTTCATTTGTTGAATTCATTTCTTTTATCAAGTAAACTTACTTTCATAAGGAAACCATCCAATACGAGGTAGAGAATGAAACATCATTCTGGATTAGTTGAAGTTGTTACAGGTTCAATGTTCTGCGGAAAAACCGAAGAAATGATCCGGCGATTACGGCGGGCCACAATTGCTAAACAAAATGTGGAAGTGTTTAAACCTGCGATAGATAATCGATATCATACTATTAAGGTGGTCTCTCATTCGGGGAGTGATTTTGATGCGATTCCAATCAAAAAGGCTTCCGATATATTAGAAAAATATTCAAAAGACACGACAGTGATTGGGATTGACGAAGCCCAGTTTTTAGATGATGAACTGATAGATATTGTCAACAAATTGGCGGAGAAAGGTATTCGGGTGATCGTTGGGGGGCTTGATACGGATTTTCGTGGGGAGCCCTTTGGCCCGATGCCGATATTGATCTCGCAAGCTGAAAAAGTGGATAAATTGCATGCGATCTGCATGGTTTGTGGCGAGTTGGCTTCCCGTACGCAACGATTGGTGGATGGGAAACCCGCCCATTTTGATGACCCGGTGGTGATTGTTGGGGCCAACGAATTATATGAGGCACGCTGTCGCGCCCATCATAGTGTGCCAAGAGACTAGAATGAATTTAGAGAAAATTGCAAATTATAAAAATTTCCTAGCGGAAGTATTGATCAGTGAAGAAGATCTGCAGGCACGGATTGCTGAACTTGGTGAGCAGATCACCACTGATTATAAGAATGAAGACTTACTCTTGATCTGTATTTTGCGTGGTGGCGTGATGTTTCTTACCGACCTGATGCGGCATATTAGCACCCCGCACATGATCGATTTTATGGCGATCTCCTCTTATGGGGCGGGGACGAGAGAATCTACTGGTCAGGTGCGGATCAACATGGACCTTGGAAGCGATATTTTTGATCGAAATGTGATCTTAGTGGAAGATATTATTGACAGTGGACATACATTGTCTGCAGTGATGTCATTGTTGGAAACAAGAAACCCAAAAAGTCTAAAAATCTGCGCATTATTGGACAAAGCCTCTCGGCGTGAGGTGGAAGTTCCGATCGAATATCGCGGGTTTGATATTGACGATAAATTCGTATTTGGATATGGATTGGATCTGGATGAATATCATCGCGATCTGCCCTTCATTGGCGTGGTGGATCTGGATAAATATACACCCCCTGATTAATTATGCCAAAAGAAAACCCTCTACCTGAAAATGGCAGTAATAAAATTTCTGCTTATGCCGGTCGCTGGGTTGCACGCTTAAAAGACCGCATTGTTGGACAGGGCGGTACGCCTGACCAAGCTTTAAACGCTGCCAAATCCACTCGTCATAAGGAAAACCCTCAGGTAAGTTTTGTGAATACAAATTCTCCACTCTCATTTTCCCCCCTATTTGAACAAGTAAAAGATATTTTATCTTCAGAAAAATCCGTTTATTTGGTGGGCGGTGCTATTCGTGATGCGGTGCTCAACATCCCCTCTCATGATCTTGATTTTGCATTGCCCAAGGGGGCGCAGAAGACCGCTCGAAAAGTGGCGAATGCTCTGCAAGCCTCGTATTACAGTTTGGATGATGAGCATGAAGCTGGACGGGTCGTGGTGGTGGATGAGGCAGGGCTGAGGCAAATAATTGATTTTGCTGTGTTTAGGGGGGAAGACCTTGAGGCAGATCTACGGGGGAGAGATTTTACAATCAATGCAATGGCGGTTGACATCCAAAACCCTCAAGAATTATTAGACCCCTTGGGGGGAATCTCCGACCTATTTTATAAACAAATTCGGCCATGTTCGGAGACGTCCTTTAAAGATGACCCCTTAAGGACGTTGAGGGCAGTCCGTTTTGCTGCAAAATTCAAGTTTAAGATATTGGCAGAAAGTAAAAAAGGGATTCGGGACTCGGTTTCCGGGTTAGAGAATATCTCTCCAGAAAGAATCCGAGATGAAGTCTTTAAGATATTAAATGCGCCAAATCCGGGTACTTCTTTGAGGGTAATGGATATTTTAGGGATGATGCCCTACGTCTTCCCTGAAGTGATTCAGTTAAAAGGTGTTGGACAATCTGATCCCCCGATAAATGATCTTTGGGAATATAGTTTGCAAACGGTGAAATATTTGGATATCATCCTTAGACAATTGGATATTCACTATAAGCACGAAAATGAAGATGGGGGAAATTTGGCGACTGGATTGATCGCGGAAAGATTGGGACGATATCGCCAACAAATTACAGACCATATAAAAAAAGAACTGACAACAGAGAGGGATTATCGACCACTATTAATCTTGGCGGCTCTTTATCACGCTGTGGAAAAAATTGGATCGAAAGATGGTCTTTCAAGAGACCTTGCGAGGGAGAGAGTAAAGGCTCTTCACCTGAGCAATGCAGAAATTGTTCGTTTTTCGACGATCCTTAAATATCAATCTCATTCCATATTATCGGAAGAGGGAAATCCGTCACGACTTGATATTTATCGATTTTTCAAGGAAACAGATGAGGCGGGCGTAAGTGTGGCCTTGCTTTCTTTGGGCAAGTTATTGGCATCCTTTGGGGAGAGCGTAGACCATAAAAAACTAGAAAAGTTATTGGTTGTGCTGCGGGCGTTGTTGGAAGCTTATTGGGAAAATTATGAGACAGATATTAATCCCCCTGCCCTTTTTGATGGGAAGGAGTTGATGGAGATGATTGATCTTCCTGAGGGACCGAAGATTGGGGCATTGATCGAAAAAATTCGGGAAGGGCAAATTATCGGTGAGATCACAAGCAAAGAAGACGCGATAAAATTTATACAAGAAAATTGACGGATTAATCATAGAGGTTTGCGATGATAAATAAACAAGACCTAATCAATGGCTTTCAATCTCTGGGATTAAAGGAGGGCGATACTGTGCAGGCGCATAGTTCCTATAAATCCTTTGGTGGAGTCGAGGGCGGACCGCAAACTGTGATCGACAGTCTGCTGGAGATGATCGGAGAGTCTGGGACTTTGATCATGCCCGGATTCAATTTTGATTTTTGCAAGGGGATTGCTTGGGATTATCAGAATACGCCCTCTCATATGGGGATCATCACTGAGTTGGTTCGACAAAACCCAGAAAGTCGGCGGGTTGCACATCCAATTTATTCTTTTTCAATTCTCGGGAAACACAAGGAAGAACTGGGGAATTTAAAAAACAGAAGTGCCTATGCCACTGATTCTGTGTTTGGTCAATTGCGAAGGTTGAACGCAAAAATCATGGTGATCGGCTTGGATTACACCAACAGCATGACGTATTTTCATCATATCGAAGAAGTGGAGGGGGTGGACTACCGGTATATGAAGGAATTTACGGGTGAGATCATTGACCAGGATGGCAATTCGAGTGAAGAGACATATTCGATGTTGGTTCGAGATATCGAAATGGGCGTGATCACTGAGGTGAATCCGATGGGGGCATTAATGGAGGAAGCAGGCGTGATCCAAAAAGCGAAGATCGGGGAAGCAGATGTAGCGATGATGAATGCAGAAGATGTATATGAATTTACGGTAAAAGAAATGAAACGCGATCCTTTCTTGCTTTATTATATAGATAAAGAGCACGCATAATATGAATGAAAAACCCTCACTCAAAAAAATACTTGAAGAGATTTACCCATTGCATCGCACCTTGGCCTCAGAAGGAACAGACCAAGCCTTGGAGATCGTGGGCAAATATATGCCGGATGCATCCAATTATCAGTTTGAGAGCTATGCCCCCGGTACGAAGGCTTGGACATGGGTGGTGCCAGAAAGATATGTGGTGAAAGAAGCCTATTTGGAAACAGAAGATGGGGAACGCATCGTTGATTTTGCGGATAACCCTTTACATTTGCTTTCCTATTCCCTACCGATGGATGAAATTCTTTCATGGGAACAAATTGAAAAACATTTGCATTTTTCTGAAAAATTCCCGGATGCGATTCCTTGGCAGTTCCAATATTACAACCGCACTTGGGGATTTTGCCTGAGTAAAAATACCTTTGATCAACTGCCCCGCGATAAGAAATATCATGTGGTGATCGATGTGGCATTTGATGACAGGCCAGAACCCGGTTTCAAGGTGACATCGGCGGTGATCCACCCAGAAGGTGGGTCTAACCCAGAGGCGGGAGAGATATTGATCAATGCCCATATTTGCCATCCGATGCAGGCCAATGATGATGCGGCGGGCGTGGTGACGGCAATTGGAGTTGCACAACGGTTGGCAAAAAAACCCCTTCCTCCGGGGTCAATGAGCGTGCGTTTCCTATTTTGCCCGGAGACGATCGGCAGTATTGCCTATCTTTCTCAAAACGAGGATTTGATCGGCAATTTTAAGGCGGGCATTTTCATTGAAATGACCGGAAATAAAAATAGTTTGATCTTGCAGCATTCCTTACAAGCCGATCATCTGATTGATCAGGTTGCCGAATCGGTATTGGAGAAAAGCGGGAAGGATTTTCGAGAAGGGGAATTTGCGCAGGTGATCGCCAATGATGAACGAGTGATCAATGGCCCTGGTGTGAATGTGCCCTGTATATCGATCAGCCGATGGCCTTATGAGGAGTATCACACGACAGAGGATAATCCTTCAATCATTGAGGAGGAAATGCTGCAAGAAGCGGTGGAGATGATCGAGAATACGGTGAGGATATTTGCGAGCAATTACCGCCCAATGCGAAAATTTAGAGGACCCGTATTTTTGTCTGGGTATGATCTGTGGGTTGATTGGCGAGATAATTGGGATCTCAATCGGGCGATCGAGAAGATCATGATGCGATTTGAGGGGGACTTAAGTGTATTTGAAATTGCGAGAGAATTGGGGTTGAACTATTGGCATACACGAGAATATGTGGAGAAATTTAGAGAGAAAGGATTCGTAGACCCCCTACCGATCCAAAGTGAGGCTAGGAAAAAATAAATTTTCCTGATTTATTAAACTTATTCCTCGAAAGGTTCTAACTCACCTTCTTCAGTTAATTGTTGTACTTTTAATTCAGCATCGTTTAACAATTTTGCACAATGCTGGGAGAGCGTCTGGCCGCGTTCAAATAGGGCCAAGGAGTCCTCAAGACTTTTTTGTTCGTCTTCTAGCGAGGCAACCACTTTTTCTAGTTCCTCGAAGGCTTGCTCGTAGGTTAATTTTTCGATCGGTTTTTTATCAGTCATAATTTTCTCCAATACTAACAATATGTTTAAAAAGTATATTCTTAATTTTCACAGGGCAATTCCACAGAGGGACTTGATTGGCCAAAAATGCTTAGATCGGGTAAGATTTCAAAGTTTTGCCCAAAATATTGATTGAAAATCATCCGAAAAGTGTTTACGGGGGAAATCGATTGATGCCACATCTTTGTTCCATCTAATCCCGGCAAATAAATCGCATTCAAGATTCCAAGTTTTGCATTTTGTTCGGATTCGGACCACTCTATGGGCGCCCCATGGTCGCCCTGAATAATAATTATTGCTTCACCATCCGTATTATTTTTGATCTGCTGAACGACTTGAAATATTTGCCCATTAATATAATTTAATTGGTCTATATAGGCTTGCTCAATGTTCAAAGGATCCTCGGGAAGGATTTCACCATTAGGGCCATAGATATAGGGATCATGGGGCGACACTATGTGGGCATAGATAAATTTTGGTTCTCGTGAAATGGATGATATCTCAGGCAAATTATCCAATATAAAATTGATTCTTTGCCGGTGAATTTCTCTTGGGTTTGAAACGATATCTGAAAAATTAATTGCTTGATTAGGATTTTCAATCAAGTTGATATCCAATAATATTCTGAGCGCAGTGGTTTCGAGCATGAGCAGTTCAAAACTATTTAGGCCAAGGGTTAATCTTAAAAAGCTTTCTTCATCACCAATTGAGGAAAGGTAATAATCTGCATCATACCAATGGAGCCAGTTAAATCCGTTTTCAAAAGCAATAATCTCATATCCGAAAATTTCCAAAATGTTCCGGACCTGATTATTTTTGATGAGGGCGTACATTTCGTTTTCAGAATAAGCAATTTCTATACTTTCAGATTCTACATTCAAATAGATCATGTTCAATGTTGAAGAGAGGGAAGGCAATGTCCAACTGTAATTGGCTTGACTGCATTGGGCGATATAAAAATCCTCATCTTCGAGGTTTTGAAGAAATTCTGAATTATCAAAATCAAAATAATTTTCAAGGACATCTCCCCGAGAATAGCCATCTAAAATAATATAATAAATGTCGGGGAGTAATTGATCATCAAGGGAGGCCAATTCAATACTGTTTGGAGTGAGGGAATTTCGGCTTTGACTCCAGTAATATTGAGAAATTTGGGAAATGGGGAAAAGCAATAGAACTATGGATATCACAAATAGCGAAGGCGTTAGATTTTTAACCGAATTTTTGAATTTCCAAATTAACCAGCTTCCAATGGCAAGAATAATGAAATTTAAAGGTATTAGATATCTTATTCTGCTGAGATCTAATCCGAATAATTGGTTATTGGAGAAATAGAAATAAAAATGCCCATAAAAAAAGAAAATAATCAATAATAATGTGGTGAATATTGCCGCAATATGTTGATCTTTGAATAATTTATGAAGTAGGAAGTATAGTAAAAGGGAAAAAATCAAGGATGCAATTAGGGTTCTAAAGACATCGATCAACTGAATTTCCACTATATTTTGTGCGATCAAATTGAAGACGGGATAGATGCCAAATAATATGGGGTACAGTAGATATCTTCTTTTGTTCCCCAATTTATTTCACCTCAGCGTTTAGGTTCCCATCGGATAAGCGAATATCGATTTCTTCACCTTTTTTCACTTGAGTTTTGCTTTTGATGATTCCCCCATCTTGGTCTGTGACCATGGCAAAGCCACGGGTCAATACATTTTGTGGGCTTAAGGCTATTAGCTGCTGTTGGATGCCAGCTAGTTTGGTTTTTTGTAAATTTATGTTGTGACCTAAAACCAAGGCCCCACGACTAAGTAGTTCATCTAGTCGCTGACGATCGGAAAGCAGACGATTCTCTGGGGACTGGCGCAAGAGACGGTTTGCGATTTCCTTCCAGCCCCACCGGGCCTCTTGAATAAAATCAGACACAGTTCGGTAGAGGATTTCCTGCAATTCGCCAAGATTGGCAAGAATATCTCCCCTATTGGGTGTGGCTAATTCAGCTGCGGCGGTGGGTGTGGGGGCTCTTAAGTCTGAAACAAAATCAGCAATTGTAAAATCGGTTTCATGCCCCACCCCACTGATCAATGGCGCATCGGAATCAGCTATTGCATGAGCTACTGCTTCATCGTTGAACGCCCAAAGGTCTTCAATTGAACCCCCACCACGAGCTAGAATAATTAAATCTGGTTTTGTATATTGGTTTAACTGATTAATCGCGGAGATTATTTCTTTGGGTGCCGATTCTCCTTGGACTGTGGCGGGAGATACTATAACCTCTACTAAAGGATATCTTCGGCGGATGGTATTAAGGATATCCCGCAGGGCAGCTCCTGAAGGCGAGGTCACCACCCCAATTACCTTTGGAAGGCTGGGAATGGCGCGTTTGCGCTCTTGGTCAAATAAACCTTCTTTTTCTAATTTTTCTTTTAATTTTTGAAATTCGAGAAAAAGGGAACCTAGACCGGCGGGCCGAATTTGATCCGCGTAAAGTTGGTACTGCCCTCCAACTTCATAAACGGAAATATTCCCATGGGCTTCAATCTGATCGCCATCTTGAGGTTGATAGATCAGTCGGGCTGTGCTGTTCCGCCACATGACGACGCGCAGAGTTGCATTGCCATCTTTAATTGAAAAATATAGATGGCCTGATTTAGGTCGGGAAAGATTTGAGATTTCCCCGTGTACCCAAAGATCTTGCAAGACCTCATCGGCTTCCATTAGATCTCGGATGTGGGCGTTAACCTCTGAGACAGTAAATGGGGCTTGGGAAGATTGAAATAAAGGCAATTGATCCATTGAAGATAAGATACTAGGGATAGCTTTAACTGTCAACTATCTTACAGATATTGTGATTAAACCATATAACTATATTCTGCTTTTTTTCATTTTTGCAGAAATTAACTCAAAAAGTGCTAGATTTTATAAAAAATGACCAATATGTATAAACTTTATTGCATTTGAAAATTTTTAAAATGCTTGCAATATGGCTATCATTCCCCTATAATGGTTGAACTATCTTTAATGGGTAGGTTTCACATTTTTTAATAAAAGATAAATAAATATTGAAAACCAGGAGGCATTTATTGGCATAATGACCTATTAATCTATCTAACTAAATTTGAACCAGATTCATGTTTTTATTAATTACTCTATTGGAGGAGTACAAAATGTCTAGAAAATCTTATCTATTTTTGGCCCTGTTGTTAGTAATGTCCTTGGCTTTAGCCGCGTGTGGTGGAACTGACAATGCTGCCAATCAAAATACTGCGAATGAAGCAAATGCCGTACCCGAAGCAATGGACGACCCAGAACCCGAATTGATTGCCGAAGCTGGTGAATCAATCTTAGAACGAGTAAAAGCCAATGGCACACTCGTTTGTGGTGGTCGAACTAGTCTCCTTGGTTTTGGTTACTTGGATGCCGACGGTAACACCATCGGTTTCGATATTGATCTTTGTCACGCCGTAGCTGCCGCCGTATTGGGCGATGCAGATGCTGTAGAAATCGTTCCTTTGGACGCTTCTGACCGTGGACCTGTATTGCAGACCGCAGAAGTTGACCTACTTTCACGAAATGTTACATGGACCTCAAGTCGAGATGCACAATGGGGTAACTTCACAACCATTATGTTCTATGATGGCCAAGGATTCATGACCCGTGCAGATAGTGGCATTACATCTTCTGACGATTTTGATGGTGCAACAGTTTGTGTGACAACAGGTACAACCACAGAACAAAACCTCGCTGACTTCTTCCGACAAAGAGGAATGGAATTTGAAGCTGTAGCCTTTGCAGAAACAGCAGAAGTATATAGTGCTTATGAAGATGGCCGCTGTGACTTGACTACCAGTGACCTTTCCCAATTGGCTTCCGTTCGAGCAGGATTTGCTGCTCCTGATGATCATGTGATCTTAGAAGGTGCCATTTCAAAAGAACCTCTTACACCTGCAGTTCCCCATGGTGATGACGCTTGGTTCGATACCGTCAAATTGGTTATGTTCGCTTTGATCAATGCTGAAGAATTAGGTGTTACCTCTGCTAACGTAGAAGAAATGAAAAGCAGTGAGAACATTAATGTTCGTCGATTGCTTGGTGAGGAAGGCGACTGGGGTTATGGTGATCTTGGATTAAGCGCAGATGCCTTAGCAAATGCTATTGCTGCTGTTGGTAACTATGGCGAAATCTACAATCGTTACTTTGGTGAAGGTGGATTAGCCTTTGAACTCCCGAGAGCAATTAATAATCTCTGGACCGAAGGTGGATTGATCTACGCCCCACCAGTAAAATAGTTTTACAAATCGGATAAAACTTAGGGATGCAGCGTTTGCTGCATCCCTTTTTTCAAAACGGATCTACTATGTCTAATAATGATTTAAAAATTTCGGAATCAAGTAGCGCTATTCCCTTTTGGAGAGACGAACGGGGAATAAGGGCTATTGCTCAAATCATTTCTACTTTGCTCATCATTGCTGTCATTTGGTTCGCAGCGGTGAACTTTTTAAAAGCTGCAGATAATAGAGGGATGACCCTGTCTTATGATTTTCTAAAAAATCCGGCTGGTTTCTCAATCAGTGACCCAGCAATTGAATATGACCCGTCGATGAACTTTGGTAGGGCATTTTTGGTGGGATTACTTAACACCCTGAGAGTCTCATTAATTGGTATTGTGGCAGCCACAATTTTAGGGACGTTGGTTGCTTTAGCGCGATTATCTACCAATTGGTTGATGAGTAAAATAGCGCTCTTCTATATCGAATTCCATCGTAATATTCCATTACTTGTGCTCTTATTCTTATGGTATTCGACCGTTTTTAAAAGTTTCCCCAAAGTTGATGATTCAATTGTTTTACCTGGACCAAGTTATTTGAACCTGAGAGGGATCTACTTGGCTTGGCCGAGATTGACTGAAACTGGTTCTATCTTTGCAATTTCACTAGGTATTGCAATCATTGCCGCAATTGCTAGTTACATCATTCTTCGGAAAAAACGAGCAATCACTGGTAAAGATACCTATTATTCGCAGATCAGTTTTGCGATCCTAATCATATTGCCGACTATTGGATGGTTTTTATCGGGTGGAGAACCCTATTGGCTAGATATCCCTTTTCGCAAGGGGTTTAACTTCCAGGGAGGTAATCGGATCACTCCTGAATTTGCGGGGTTATTCGTAGGTTTAGTGACATACACGGCAGGATTTATCGCAGAAGTAGTGAGAGCAGGCGTTCAGGCGGTTGATAAAGGGCAATTTGAGGCTGGGAAAGCGATTGGGTTAAGTTCTAGCCAGGTGCTAAGTTTGGTGGTGATGCCTCAAGCATTGCGCATCATAATTCCCCCAATGATCAGTCAATACTTAAACCTTACGAAAAACTCTAGTCTTGCGTTAGCGATTGGATTTATGGATCTGTTTAGCATTGGGAAGACAGCGATTAACCAGGCTGGTCGGGCTGTGCCTGTGTTTGCTTTGGTGATGGTGACATACTTGTCCTTAAGTTTAATCACATCCTTCTTCCTGAATTGGTATAACCGAAGCATTCAGTTTAAGGAGCGGTAAAGAAATGTCGATCAATACTAATCCACAAGTTTTACCTCCCCCTGACCCACCGGGTCCGATCAAATGGCTGAAAGATAATTTATTTGGAAATCTTTTCAACTCAATTCTGACCATCTTTTCTTTATTAATTGTTTACTTTTTACTTGGCGGGGTTATTGAATGGTTTTTTAATACTGCGGATTGGCGACCGGTTACTAAGGCTCCTTTGCTTTATGTGATCGGGAGTTACCCCCGAGAAGAAATGTGGCGAGTGGGTCTTAGTGTCACAGTTGTATTCTTTTTGCTTGGAATCAGTTGGGGAAAATGGGGCGGCTTATTAAAGTCGGTTTCGTTAGCCTTAGGCGGCATATTTTTTGTGCTTGCCATTTTACCGGTTAAGCATGTTCAATTAGATGTGGCGATGAGAACCTATTTGGGGATCACGGTTTTTGTGATGGCACTCGGATATATTCTCGGACGGGCTGAGAAATTAAAGCCAAATCTTATTTACATCCTATGGCTAATCTCTCCAATTATTATTGTTGTCTTATTTGCTGGGATTGAAAATAGCGAAGTTTTGAAGCAGGTTGCCACCACCTCTTGGGGTGGTTTGATGGTGACCTTTCTGTTGGCAATCGGGGGAATATTAATCTCCTTCCCGATTGGGGTGGCACTCGCTTTGGGGAGGCGGTCTACGCTGCCAATTGTGAGTGCTTCTTCTACAATTTTCATTGAAACGATCAGAGGTGTTCCACTGATTACGATCCTATTTATGTTTTCGATCATATTGGGATTGTTTTTACCCGCAGACGCTAGATTAGATCGACTTCTTCGGGCGTTGATGGCGGTGACCGTATTCAGCTCTGCTTATACTGCAGAAAACATACGAGGTGGTTTACAGTCGATATCGAAGGGTCAATATGAGGCTGCCCATGCCCTCGGGATGAATAATTTTCAGACGATGTTTTTTATTGTTCTCCCCCAGGCGATCAAAGTGGTTATTCCTGCAATAGTGGGTCAATTCATTTCACTATTCAAGGATACAACCCTGGTAGTGATCGTGGGTATCAATGATCTATTGGGTATTGGTCGGTCAGTGATCAATTCCGAATCTGATTTTCTACAACTGCAACTTGAAGTATATATTTTCATTGCCCTGATTTATTGGGTATTTAGCTATTTCATGTCTGTTGCAAGCCGAAGGGTGGAAGCATCCTTGGGTGTGAGCAATTAATTAAAAGAGGTAATTGATGACAGAAGCAATTATTAAATGTACAGATGTTCATAAATGGTATGGGGAGTTTCATGCCCTGCGCGGCATTGACATGGATGTGATGCCTGGTGAAGTGATCGTTATTTTTGGTCCGTCTGGGTCGGGTAAATCGACATTTATTCGGACGATAAATCACCTTGAGGAACACCAAAGAGGGACGATTGTCGTGGATGGCATTGAATTAAGCCATGATGTAAGAAATATTGAGGAAATTCGAAAAGAGACGGGGATGGTTTTTCAGCAGTTCAACTTATTCCCTCACCTTACGGTTCTCCAAAATGTGAGCTTGGCCCCGGTTTGGGTAAAGAAAAAATCTAAAGATGAAGCAGAAAAAATCTCAATGGATCTGTTGGATCAAGTTGGGATTCCTGAACAAGCTGATAAATTCCCGGGGCAACTCTCTGGTGGACAGCAACAAAGAGTTGCAATCGCAAGAGCGTTGGCGATGGAACCAAAGATCATGTTGTTCGATGAGCCCACATCGGCATTAGACCCCGAAATGATCAAGGAAGTTTTGGATGCAATGACCGAACTTGCCAAATCGGGGATGACGATGATCGTGGTGACACATGAGATGGGATTTGCTCGGGCGGTTGCTAACCGGATGTTCTTTTTCGATGAAGGAAGCATCGTGGAAAGTGGCTCCCCAGATGATATTTTCAAGAATCCTAAAGAGGATCGAACAAAATTATTCCTTTCCCAGATATTACAACATTAAATTTTGCTCAATAATTACTAACAAAAAGCTCCTCAGAATTGAGGGGCTTTTTTGATTAAATCAAATGGGAAAAACATATGGTATAAACAAAGCATGGCCCAAAATCAACCGGTGCAAGTGCTTGCCTTTAGTGATCGAGCTAGTGATCTGTTAATTGATGAAAATGCTAAAGAGCGATTTCAAAATATTGGCTTACTATTGGCGTGTGGGGATATTCCTTATTATTATATTGAACGGGTAATGGGGAGTTTTGGTGTGCCAACATTTTTTGTGAGGGGAAATCATGATAATTTGGAAGAGTTTAGTGCAAAGGGCATTCGCAGAAAACCGATGGGGGCGATCAATTTAGATTCGGATTTGGTTAATCATAATAATATTTTAATTGCAGGTTTTGAAGGGTCTGTGCGTTATAAGGAAGGACCTTTTATGTACTCGCAAACGGAGATGTGGATCAAGGTCATTAACCTCATTCCGAAAATGGTTTGGAATAAGGTGATGTATGGGCGGTATTTGGATATTTTGATCTCACATGCCCCCCCTGCTGGGTTATACCCGGAAACAGATCATGTACATCAGGGTTTTAAGGCTTTCATTTGGCTAATAAAAACATTTAAACCTAGCTACCATTTTCATGGTCATATCCATATTGATCGGGCGAATGAAAAGGGTGAGTACATGCTCGGTCAGACACAAGTGCTCAATACTTATCCCTATGTGAATATTGAGGTACAGGCAGGGAAAAAACATTATCAGATCGGAAAGTCGACCCATGTGAGACCCTCGAACTTGGCTAATGCGTTGGAGGATTTTCGGGACGCAAGGCGTAAAGCCTCTCTTGAAATCATTTTAGATTCGATCAGGCGAAAACCGTCTAATTTATTGTCCTTTGAAGAGATCAACAATCAAATAAAAGAAAAGAGTTTTCAAATTCGAGGGTTACATAAGATTCCATTGGATGCGATCGTGGGAAGCGTGGGAAGGTACCAAGATTTCACGAGAAAATTCTTCCCACGGCGGGAGGGAAATAAGGAACGCTGGGTGGCGATCCGGAAAAAATTTACTTCGACGGATACGATGGAGCCGATTGAGGTCTATCAAATTGGGGAAGTCTATTTCGTATTGGATGGGAATCATCGTGTATCGGTTGCCAGGCAAAACCATGAAAGTTATATTCAGGCATATGTAACCTTAATTGAAACGAACCTGCCCCTCTCCCCCGAGGATGATGCCGAAGATATTATTTTAAAGACGCAACATGTTAATTTCATCGAAACAACTAAACTCGATCATTTGAGACCCAAGGTTGATTTTTCGGTGACCGCCCCGGGGCAATATCGAAAGTTAAGTGAGCATATTGCTATTCACCAATATTTCTTGGGGATAGAGACGAAAAAAGAAGTTAAGTATGAAGAAGCAGTGGTCGATTGGGTGGACCAGATTTATTCCCCCATCCTGCGTATTATACGATCGCAAGGATTGCTGAGAGAATTTCCTGGGAGAACCCCGACGGATCTATTTTTATGGATTTCAGACCAGCAACAAGAATTAACGCAGAATATTGGTTGGGAAGTTGATCCTGCTTATATTGCGAAAGAGTTGGTGAGGGAAAAGGGTGGGAGACCCAGGCAGTTTATGAAGAGGATTGGGGAAGTTTTATTGAATAAAATCCGTCCCTTAACCTTTGACCCAGGTCCTCCGACGGGGGATTGGCGAAAGGCTCATGTTATTCCGAGAAGTGATGAGCGTTTGTTTAGCTCCTCTTTGGTGGCGATAACCGGTGAGGAAGAGGGTTGGAAGGCATTAGAACAGGCATTAATTCTGGCTAAAAAAGAAGAAGGATCAATTCGTGGGGTGCATATCCTATCTGAAAACGAAGGGAGAGAAGTCAGTACCCCTGAAGTAATTCGCGAACAATTTGAGGTTGTGAGTCATTCTCATAATATTGATCATCAATTTATTGTGGAAAAGGGGAAGGTTTCTAAGATGATATCGAGGTTGGCAAGGTGGAATGATATCGTGATTTTCCCACTCACCCACCCCCCCGAAGATAAACCTGGGGATCGGTTGAGATCTGGGATAAGAAATTTGATCCAAAGTGTTTCTAGACCGCTGCTTGTGGTACCGGCTGTTTCTCCTATGTCTCATGCTTTGCTGGCTTATGACGGCAGCCCAAAATCTGTCGAGGCTCAATACCTGACTGCTTATCTTGCAAAAAACTGGGGAACAAAGATCACCGTGGTTACGGTTGGAGAAGCTGAGGATATGCAAAATCAAAACCAGGTGAATGAATATTTTTCTTCAAGGCAAATTCAGGCAGATTATATTCATCGAGAGGGAAAGCCGGGGGAAGTCATTCTGGAGACGGCAGAATCCGAGGGATGTGATCTAATCATTATGGGCGGGTATAGTCATTCTCCCATAATTGAAGTGGCTTTTGGTAGTACTGTTGACCAAGTCCTGAGAGAATATCGAAAGCCGATATTAATTTGTAGATAAAATCATAATTATCTAAAGATTTGGATTAAAAATCTGTTAAAATAGTTTTAGGTACCCCCATGAAAAACCTTTGGTCCCCTTGGCGAATGTCCTATATCAAATCCCCTAAAAATAAAGAAGTTTGTGTTTTTTGTGAAGCTATTTCACAGGATGAAGACAGCAGTAATTTCGTCGTGCATAGAGCAGAAAATTCATTTGTGATCCTCAATAGATATCCATATTCCAATGGGCATATGATGGTGATTCCGAATTCCCATGTCTCTGGTCTGAACGATTTGAATAAACCGGTAAGAGCTGAGATGATGGAGCTGATGAACAAAAGCACAGAAACCTTGAAGGAACTTTTTCAACCCGAAGGATTTAACCTGGGGGTCAATATTGGAGAAGCGGCGGGTGCAGGAATTGGGGATCATGTGCATCTACATATTGTGCCACGATGGAAGGGTGACACGAATTTTATGACTTCGTTAGGCAATACTCGGGTGATCCCCGAATCTTTGGAAGAAACTTATCGACAAATCAAAGAAATTTGGTAGTCGACGAAAATTTTATTAACGTTTTTATTCAAAAAGAGAAGGAAAATGGAAGCTAATAATCAACCTGTTATTCTTAGTGCGGTGAGAACCCCGATCGGTCGTTTTTTAGGAAGTTTAAAAAATGAAAAAGCCACCGACCTTGGGGCATTAGTGGTTCAAGAAGCAGTTAAACGAGCAAAAATCGACCCGAAGGAAGTGGCTGAGACGATCATGGGGAATGTGATCTCTTCTGGACTTGGCCAAAACCCGGCGCGTCAGGCGTCCATTTTTGGTGGTCTCCCCGGAACTGTGGGGGCTGTTACGATCAACAAGGTATGCGGCTCTGGGTTGAAATCTGTGATGTTGGCCGCTTCGGGTGTGAAGGCTCGAGACGGGGAAATTTTTGTAGCAGGGGGCATGGAAAACATGAGCCGAGGACCCTTTTTAGTACATGGCCGGGTTGGTCAGTTGCGTTACGGAAATGCGGAACTGGTGGACAGCGTGCAATATGACGGGCTATGGGATCCGTTTGAGAAATGGATCATGGGAGATGCGGCTGATTTTATTGCGGATGAATATGAAGTGACTCGGGAGGCGATGGATGAATTTTCATTCAAGAGTCATCAGAAAGCATTGGCTGCGATCGAAGAGGGGAAGTTCAAAGAAGAAATTGTACCAGTTGAAATTAAGGGCAGGAAGGGGAAAATTACGGTATTTGATACGGATGAGGCTCCAAGAAAGGACACATCTCTGGAGGCTTTGGCAAATTTAAAACCAGCTTTTAGTAAAAATGGAAAATCCACCGCTGGAAATGCACCTGGGCTAAATGATGGTGCATCGGCAGTAGTGATCGCTAGCCAGGCCAAGGCGGATGAGCTAGGGCAAAAACCTTTGGCACGCATTGTGGGATATACCCAACAGGCGGTCGATCCGAAATATATCTTTATTGCTCCGGCGCGGGCGATTCCTGCCCTGCTCGAAAAAGTAGGATGGACGATGGAGGATGTCGATCTGATCGAATTGAACGAAGCATTCTCGGCACAGGTGTTGGCGGACGGTTATGACCTGATTGCCAAAGGACATGCCTTTGATTGGGATAAGGTAAATGTCAATGGGGGATCTATTGCACTTGGGCATCCGATCGGGGCAAGTGGTGCGAGAGTGTTGACGACGTTGATCTATGCCCTAAAACAACGGGGGTTGAAGCGAGGTATTGCATCTCTCTGCCTGGGCGGCGGTGAGGCCGTGGCAATGGCGATTGAGATTGTGGATTAAATTCAGGAGGAACAGATGGATGCTCTTGAACGAAATGAGTTGATCGAACTTTATGGGCGGGGTTATGACGATTTGGTTGCGTGCCTTGAAGAACTTCCCAAAGAAATATGGAAATTCAAGCCTGAACCAAAGGAATGGAGTGTACATGAAATCCTGATTCATTTGGCGGACAGTGAAACCAACAGTGCATTGAGGGCGCGGTTATTGATCTCCGAACCTGGAAAAACTTCGATGGGTTATGACCAAGACCTCTGGGTGGAAACTACGAATTACCATGATCAGAGTTGGAAAGATGCGTTAGAAGGATTGAAATGGGCTAGGAAAACGACCCTCACCTTGATAAATAATTTGGACGAAGGAGTTTGGCAACATGCTGTCATTCATCCTGAAGTATCGGAACCCTATACCTTTGAGATGTGGCTGAAAATTTATTCGGGGCATGTGGCGGGGCATATTGAGCAAATAAAAAATAATTATCGAATCTGGAAAGAAAAAGAAGAAGCATAAAACGGAGAACAACATTCAATGGAACTGAAGAAAATCTTTGTAATTGGTGCTGGAACTATGGGGAATGGGATTGCTCAAACTGCGGCGGTAGCTGGGTATGATGTGACGATGATGGATATTGCCGAGGAAGCCCTGAACAAGGGGAAAGCGACAATCGGAAAATCGGTGGGAAAATTTTTAGCTAAGGATAAAATTACTCAAGCACAGCATGATGCGGCGATTAGTATTCAAACTGAAACCGAAATGGATGCGATCTCTGAAGCTGATTTGGTAATCGAGGCGGCTACAGAAAACCCGGAATTAAAATTCAAGATCTTTGCTGATATGGATAAGTTTGCGAAACCGGGGGTGCTATTGGCTTCGAATACATCGTCGATTAGTTTGACTAAATTGGCGGCAGCAACCACGCGCCCAGAATTGGTAGTTGGAATGCATTTCTTCAACCCAGTACCCTTGATGAAATTATTGGAAGTGGTGCGTGGGTTACAAACTTCGGATGATACAGTGAACCAAATTGTTGAAATTGGGAAAACGATGGGTAAAGAACCAGTGGTGGCGAAAGATTCCCCGGGATTTGTATCCAACCGAATTTTATGCCCGATGATCAACGAGGCGATCTATGCGCTAGATGAAGGTGTGGCGACAAAAGAGGGGATTGATACGGTGATGAAGCTGGGGATGGGGCATCCGATGGGTCCTCTATGGTTGGCAGATCTGATCGGATTGGATGTGGTGCTATTTATCTTGGAAATATTGATGAATGATTTGGGGGATGATAAGTACCGCCCAGCCCCTTTACTACGCCGAATGGTTGATGCAGGGTATTTGGGTAGAAAGACAAAAAAGGGTTTTTACGATTACGATTAAACAAGCAGTATTTTGAAGGAAATTTTCATTTGAGCATTTCTAATGAAAGCTATGATTTTGTAATTATTGGTTCTGGATTTGGGGGGAGTGTTTCTGCGTTAAGACTCAGGGAAAAGGGGTATAAGGTCCTGGTGTTAGAACGGGGAAAACGGTTTGAGGATAAAGATTTTGCAATAAGCAATTGGGCTTTTTGGAAATATCTTTGGAATCCATGGATACGAAGTTTTGGCATTCTCCAAATGTCCCTGCTGAATGGCATGTTGGTTCTGCACGGCTCTGGGGTTGGAGGAGGCAGTTTAGGATATGCCTCGGTGCTGATGGAACCGAGCGAGAAAATGTTTAATGCCCCCGCTTGGAAAGATCTAGCGGATTGGAAAGCGATCTTGAGGCCGCATTATGATTCGGCGAAGAGAATGCTGGGTGTGGCGACCACCCCGCGGTTGTATCAGGCTGATGAAATGATTAGAGAAGTTGCCGAAGATATGGGCCAGGGAAAGACCTTTACCCCAACCACGGTGGGCATCTTTTTTGGTCAGGTGGGGCAGTCGGATGGCGATGCTTATCCAGATCCATTTTTTGATGGAAAAGGACCCGAACGAAATAGCTGCCGCCATTGCGGGGGGTGTATGGTGGGCTGCCGATATAATGCAAAAAACACCCTGGTAAAAAATTATTTACATCTGGCGAAAGGATTAGGAACGGAAGTCATTTCGGAAGCTGAGGTGAGAAATATTCGACCTTTGGAAGGTGAGCAAGTGGATGAGGCGCGTTATGAGGTTGATTATGTGAAGTCGACTGCAATCCTATTCAAGGGGCAAAAAACTATTCGGGCAAAAAATGTAGTGGTTTCGGCGGGGGTGATGGGGACTTTAAAGTTGCTTTTCCGGTTGAAGAATACAACGAAAACCTTACCAAATCTGTCGGAGCGATTAGGGGAAATGGTGAGGACAAATAGTGAGGCACTTTTGGGTACCACGGCAAGAAAATGGGATAAGGACTATTCGCAGGGGGTTGCAATTGGGTCTATTTTTCAAGCAGATGATGTAACCAATATTGAACCGGTTCGATACCCGCCTAAAAATGGATTAATGCGTTTGCTATCCTGGCCGTTGTTAGACTCAAGCAAGGGGATGATTCATCGAATTGGGCAGATTTTATGGCAGATGATCCGGCATCCGATTGACTTCCTGAGCAGTTTGGCATTTCCAAAATGGGCAGAGCGGTCAACGATCTTATTGGTGATGCAGACGATCGATAATAAGATGAAAGTTGCGCATGGGCGAAATTTTTGGACATTTTTTAGAAAAGGTTTGGTGGCTGGAAAGGGTGAAAAGGACAAGATTCCGGCGAAGATCGATATTGGGCATGAAGTGACCAAACGATATGCAGAAAAGATCGATGGGATCGCGGCAGGATCGATCGCTGAGGGATTATTGGGGATGCCCTCCACGGCTCATATTTTGGGAGGCTGCCCGATTGGAAGATCTGCGGAGGACGGAGTAATCGATCTGTCCTGCGAGGTTTTTAATTACCCGGGAATTTTTGTGGTGGATGGCTCGATCATGCCTGCGAACCCGGGGATCAACCCAAGTTTGACGATCACGGCTCTGGCTGAATACGCGATGAGCCAAATCCCCAATAATTAATTCGAGGTTGTGTTGGATTATAAAGAAGCGATTCGTTATTGTTTAAAAAAGAAAGCATCGTTTGAATCTTATCCTTTTGGGACGGGGGTGCCGGTGATCAAGGTAGTGAACAAGATATTTGCATTGTTCTCGGAGGATATGGACCCGGTGCGGATGAACTTGAAATGTGATCCGGAAGACGCACAGGCCTTACGGAAGGAATATGAAGCGGTGACGCCGGGTTACCATATGAATAAACAACATTGGAATAGTGTGTATTTGGATGGCAGCGTGCCAGATGCAGTGATTCGAGAAATGATCGATCATTCTTATGTGCTGGTGGTCAAAAGCTTAAAGAAAACGGATCGCGATAAAAATTATTTGTGATTTTTAATCAGTTTTAAATATGGGGGACTTGGCATTGACTAAACCAGACGTAAAGACTCCCCCCGCATATATATTTAGTAAGTCCTGAAGGTCAGCAACAGCTTTTTGCACGTCCTCCCTGCCCTCAGGATGGTGGGCTTCGGTGCAGATGACGGCGGTAGTTGTATCGGGGTTGGCAGCGGATTCGTCGGATTGACGCCAGCACCAACGACGAGCAACAACCAATTGGGTTTTATCTGAAAAGACGACTTCGCCCGCTTCAGGGTGTTGGACGTCTTTTTCGAATAAGGGGGTGAAACGTTCGGTGCCATCTGAAATATGGACGGTGATGCCAGATTGCAATTTGGAAACATCGAAAATGGCGACGGGGAGATAATAGCGAATGCTGATGAGATTGCCAATGTCTACCAAAGTATTGATCGAGGGAATATCCCCTTTTTTGGTTAATCTGCGGAGGAGAGCTTCTACCGCACTGCGATATTTGGTTGGGTTTACACCAAACTTTCTAAACGCTCCCCGCCAAGCAGAAAGGGAGGGCAGTTCACTTAAGGGTGTATCCCCAATTTTTTCGATCACTTTTTTCTGTTCTTCAAAATAAATTTCTTTTAATTCTTCCGAAGATGGAGAATTTCTCATTCCCTCAGAAAGTATGACGCCCGCTTGTATTTGGGGAAAGGTTTCTATTATTTCTGGATGGTATTGAAAACTTAATGCGTTAGCCAAATGCTCCTCCAGCCACAAGAATAGTAAAGGTGGCGACGAACCAGTGAATTAAAAATGGATAGATAAAAGATTTCGTGCGCCAAGCGACGAGGCCGAAAAGAAAGCCCCCAAAGATAGTCGATAGGGTTTCAAATTCTGGTTTGCCGAGGTGGCCTAAGGCAAAGGGCACGGCATGCAACCAAAGGGCATGATCTCCAAATTTTCTTTGATAGCCAAATAATATCCAGCCACGGAAGATGAATTCCCAACCAATGAGGTCTATAAATGTAAAGATGGGTGTGACAGAGCTTAGCTGACGGCTGTAATATTTCTCCATGGCGGGATCCCCCTTGGCCACGAAATATAAAACAGGGGCGATCAGGATGATGGCAAGGAGGGTAATTGCTAACCCTGCTTTCCAATCCCCCCACTGAAAGCCATATTCTTTTGGGGAGCGCCGCTCAGCAAAAATGATGATGAGCATCGGGACGACCATGTAAATGATGACTCGGTCTAGCGCTTTATAGCCCGTGAAATTATGGTAACTATCGATCATGATTAACAAAGTGCTCACAACGGTGATCACTACTATATCGCGATCGAAATTCAGTTCAAAATTAAATAGTTTCTTTAGCATTAGTAATCAAAGCCTGCTTTATTTCCGTCGGGACCAAATAACAAGGCAATTTTATCTGAATCTCGCCAAATGGCTAAACCCCAATTAAGGAATAATAATATCAAAATAAGAAAAGCTAGGGCGGATTTCCATTGAATATATTTAGAGGTAGTTTGGGAAATAATTTCTTTTCGGTTCACCCAAGCATAAGCTGCCCAAATTGAAAAGACAGGCAATAGAGTAAGATGGAAGCGAGCCTCAGCTAAGATTAGCACATGGGGAGTGATATAGGCCAGAACAAAAAGAAAAATGAGCCATTTTTCTTTGTTAAATTTTGAAAAAGAAAATCCAAAAGCAGCCATTGAGGTAACGATTACAAATGGCATGGTAATGATTAAGAAAATGCTAATCAATAGGGCTTGGGGGATAGGGCCGATAAAATTATTGGTATAAAAATAGGCAATGGCACGATGCTCAAGGCCAAAGAAATAACCCAATTTTCTTACCATCAAATTTGGAATTCTTCCAGGATCTTCTTTGATATACTCAATCGTTTTTTGCATTCCCTCTTCATCTCGAAGCGCATCGTCTAAATAAGGCATCAAATCTAAAGAAATACCATATTGAAAAGTACCCAAACTTTCTGGGTGGTAGCCCATATACATGTCATAGCCTAGGGCTGATTCAATAAAAAAGAAACGATCATGTAATTTTGTGTTTCGAACCCCCCAAGGCACTGTTAAGATCAAAACTGTTGCTAATAGAATCCAGGCCTGTTTTTTATCTTTAATCACAAACCAGAGCCATAATAATGCAATCGGAAGAAAGGCAAAGATCACGGAGCGGGTTAATGTGGTTAAGCCAATTAATATGCCTGCGAAGATGTAATCTCTTATTTTATGTGTTTTGGATGCTTGAAAAAGCATTACAACTGATGCCAATGCTAAGGGCATAAATGTGTTTTCAGTTGCTAAGGCGATTGGATACACAACAAACATGGGGTAACAGGCAATGATTAATCCGGCTATTTTGGCAATTTTCTTTTTTTCCGGAAAGAGCTGGGTCGCTAAGATGTAAGTTAAAACTGGTAGCGTAGCCCCCACAAATGCTTGTACTATACGGGCAGCAAAAAAACGATTTTCGAGGCCAAATAGTTTATACACTATTGCTAAAAATGTGGGGTATCCTGGGGGTCGAAAAGAGGTAAGCACACCTTGAGGATCATATTCGCCCTCGACAACATCCATATCGATATATCTTTCAATTTGTTCCAAATCCTCTTGGGCATACCAGCGATATCCATTGCCGGATTCGATGCTCCTGGCGAGCATATCGTATTGAAACATGTCGTCTAATCCAATTTTGAGCTCAGATGAAAGAAGTACAGGAATTAATCGAAGGATTAAAGCCAAAATAAAAATACTAAATAGAGTTTTATTCTTTTTCATGAGAGGAATCGAGTTTGGATGAGCGGAGAAGGAATTGCGCATTGATCAGATTTGCCAAACCAAGTATAGCGATTATGCGCGATCCAATTGTAAATCCTATCCCCCAAAGCTATCGGGATGATGGAAAATATTTTCAATATTTGCCAGGGGAATTTTAGGTAATCTAAAAGTTTTATTGCGGCTTTGGAGCGGGTGTATATTTGGCCATCTTCAACCAATATGACTGTATCCATTGCTTCCGAGGAAAGTGAATATCTTTCAAGAACCTTTTTGCCAAAATCCGATTGTAAATTTGCAAACTTGAGTACTGGCTGGGCTTCCCAGCGAAGCAGAAAAACCACCGTGGCATTGCAAAGATTACAGACACCATCAAATAAAACTAAAGGGATATGATCAGTCATAATTTAGTATAGCATGGAGATCGGAGATGATGAAATGGTTAAAACTCCCCATTAAATTTGATGATTCAGGCAAAGACAAAGAATATTTTTTCAATTCTTGTGGATCATCACTAGAATGGTTTCCCCTCGTTTAGTGAGCGGTTCTACAAAGCCGACAAGTTTACTGATTCGACGAAAATACTTTGGCATGTTGTCTTCTGTCACTGGCTCAAAATTGTATTGCTGATAAAAAGGACCTAAACTGGATTGGCACATGAGGTAGAGATCCCCTTGGTGGTTATCGATCAATTCCTTCATTAAAATTTTTGCGACCCCCCTACCACGCCATTCTTTTGTTACAACCAGGGAGGCAAGCTCATTGGAACCATCACGATGGGGTTTGATTTGACCGCATCCGATCACTTCTCCCTTAGGGGACAAAGCAACGATAAAGCGCTGCCAGTCCAAACCCATGGGGTTAATCTGTCCTTCGCGGATCAATTCCTTTATGCGGTTGGTATCCTTTTCGGTGGCTTTTCGTAGTCTATATTCTTCCATATATTTTGGAGATCCTTACTTTTCTGAAAAGATCTCCAGCAATATTTCTCGTGCCATATTGGGATTGGCTTTACCTTGAGATTTTTGCATGACCTGACCAACAAACCATCCAATCAGGCCATCTTTTCCGCCTAAATATTTTTCAACTTGGTCAGGATTCTCGTCTACGATGGCTTGAGCAATCTCGCGGATAGCCCCAGTATCACTGACTTGGCCGAGTCCTTCTGCCTCGACGATCTCTTGGGGGGATTTCCCGGTACTTTCTACTTTATCCAGTAGAGACTTTCCGGTGGGGTTGTTGACCTTCTTTGAATCAACGAGTTGGATAATTTCAGCTAAATATTCTGGTTTTAGTTTTAATTCTCCAGCCATTTTTCCGCTTTCATTCAACATTCTTTGAATGTCATTGATCATCCAATTGGAGACACGTTTGACATCGCCATCATAAGCCTTTACCGCTTGCTCAAAATAATCTGACAAGCTACGCTCGTTGGTCAAAATATCGGCGTCGTATGCTGGTAATTGATATTCATCGACAAAACGCTGTCTACGGGCAAGAGGCAATTCTGGGAAATCTTTTAGGATGCGATCTTGCCAAGCCTGATCGACGTGCACCTTGAGGAGATCGGGTTCCTTGAAATGTCGATAATCGGCTTCGGTTTCTTTAGAGCGCATCTTGCTAAGCATTTCGGTATCTTCATCCCAATCTAGGGTCCAGGGTTTAATATCATTTCCATCTTCGACTTCTTTAATCTGACGTTTGGCTTCTTTTTGGATGGCGGTGCGCACAGCTTCAATGGAGTTTACATTTTTAATTTCGGTTTTGGTATTGAGCTTGTCTTCCCCTTTGAGGCGGATGGATACATTGGCATCGGCACGTAAATGCGCTTTTTCCATATTGGCTTCGGAAATGTTGAGCCAGCGGAGTAATTGGCGGAGGCGAATGAGATATTCGGCGGCTTCGTCTGCAGAACGCAAGTTGGGCCCGGTGACCATTTCAATTAGGGGCACACCACAACGGTTAAAATCGATAAATCGACGATTTCCCTCTTTTTTTGTTTTTCCGGCGTCTTCCTCGATATGCAATTTTTCAATTTCCACCCGACGGGTGTAATCGCCCATGGGAAGGTCTAGGTACCCCCCCGTTGCGATGGGTTGATCATATTGAGTGATCTGGTAGCCTTTTGGCAAATCGGGGTAAAAGTAATTTTTTCGGTCAAAATAGGAATCTGTTTGGACCTCGGCATTCATGGCTTGGGCCAAAAGGACGGCTTTTTCTGCAACCGCAGCATTAGGGACGGGAAGCACCCCGGGTAGACCGCTACAAACGGGGCAAATATTGGTGTTGGGTTCTTCTTCCCATGAATCTGCTTTGCAAGCACAAAATATCTTGGTCTCTGTGTTTAATTGGATATGGGTTTCTAAGCCGATCACAATTTCATATTCTGGCATAAAATTCACCTAAAATTTGTTTCTTGATTAATCTAATTTCGCTAAAACTTGGGGTTTTTCTGTTCGCCAAGCGTCTGTAGCGCTGGCCATTTCATAGGCTCGACCGATACGTAATAAATTGGCCTCAGAAAAATCAGGGCCTAATAATTGGATGCCGATTGGCAATCTGTTTTCGTCTAATCCAGCAGGGATGGTAATGCCGGGTGTACCGGCATGGTTGGCGGTGACGTTAAATTGGTCGGCATACTGCATCATGACCGAATCGCCATAGACATCTCCGATTGGGAAGGCGGAGCTGGGGGTGGTTGGGGTGAGTAATGCATCCAAACCATAGTCGCCATCTTTGTCGTAGACCTTGTCAAAATCGCTGCGGATTAGGGAGCGAATCTTGAGGGCTCGTTGATAATATTGTTCACTGTATTGGGCGGCGCTGACGTACATCCCCATGAGGATGCGGAGTTTAGGTTGAAGACCAAAACCCTCGCCACGGGTCTTTCGGTACATTTGGTTAAGATTCGATACTGATTCCTTGGAACGATGACCGTACTTCACGCCATCAAAGCGATGAAGGTTAGAAGCAGCTTCTACGCGAGAGATGACAAAATAGGCGGGAATGCCATAAGAGGTGTGGGGCATGGGGACATTCTCGACGATTCTCGCTCCCATATCTGAAAGCAGATCTGCGGCACGCATTACGGAAGCCTTGATCTCCTCTGGGACGGGTCTTTCTTCAATCTGGCCAGAATCATGGTCATAATAGACGATCTTAAAATAATCGGGGGATAGGCCAATCCTTAGACCTTTGACCCCTTCTTCAAGAAGATGCAAATAGTCAGGGACGGGTATGGTTGCGGCGGTATGATCTCGCCGATCTGGGCCAGCAATTGCATTGAGCATCATGGCCGCATCTGTGACGTTTCTAGCTACTGGACCGGGGCAATCTAAGGAGGAACCGAATGCGATCAATCCGTATCTTGAAACTCTACCGTAGGTAGGTTTCATGCCGACCACGCCACAATATGCGGCAGGTTGACGGATGGATCCAGCTGTATCTGTCCCAAGAGAAAGATGGCCCTCACCAGCGGCAACGGCGGCAACACTCCCACCGGAAGACCCGCCTGTTACTCTGCTAGGATCCCATGGATTACGGGGATGGGGTTGAAAGGCAGAGGATTCGTTGGAGGAACCAAAGGTAAATTCATCCAAATTTACTTTTCCGATCATTACTCCCCCGGCATCTTCAATTTTAGCGACAGCGGTGGCGGTATATGGGGCTTTGAAGTTGGCAAGAATTTTAGAGCTGGCGGTGGAATAAGTGTCTTTGACTGCAAAGATATCTTTTACAGAAAAGGGCACGCCAGCTAAGGGACCGGGAATGATGCCTTCAGCGATTTTCTTGTCAACTTCCTCTGCTTGTGTTCTGGCACGTTTATCGGTGACGGAGATAAAAGCATGGACTTGTGTTTTATCTTCTTCACTTAGTTCCATTTTTTCTAGACTTCCGGGTCTTCCATCGACCTGCTCAATTCTTTTTAAAGAGGCGTCTAGCGCTTCCACAGCCGAAACTTCTCGGGTGCGAATGAGGATAGATAACTCATAGGCAGAAAGGTCACAAAGTTCCATATTAGTCTAAGTCCTCAAGCGGAATACCAGGCACAATAAAATATCGGTCTTCAGTTTCAGGCGCATTTTTCAAGATATCTTCTACATTTGGAAATGGATCGTGAATATCTTGCCTGAGGGGGGCACTGTTTTCCGAGGTATATGGGACACCATGGGCGGCGGGTTGAATATCGGAATCTAATGGAATGGCGACCAATTCATCCACTGCGGTAAGCTGCTTATTTAATTGATCGCGAAGGTATTCCGCTTCTTCCTCGGTTAGTTCTAAGGCAGCTAAATCGACCATATGATCAAATATTTCTCGGGTAATTTTTTCGTCCATTGGGATTCCTTATTAAAAATGATGTTCCTATTTTACCCTAATCAAATCAATAATATATTTTTGAAATTTGAGATTATGGACGTGGAATATCAGGTTTGGATGCGATTTTCCCATGCTATAATTTGTTGAAGAACCCCTCTTCGAAATTTATTTTTTTAATTATAAATTCATACTAAATGCCAAGATATTGAGGAGATTAAATGTCTTTTTCCCACCTTCTTACTGATGAACATAAGATGATCCAACAGGCTGCGCGTGACTTTGCTAAAAAAGAAATCGCACCGATCGCGGCTGAACACGATCTGAGCGGGGAATTTCCTGCTGAAACGATTAAGAAAATGGGTGCAATGGGATTGATGGGCATTGAAGTTCCTGAAGAATATGGTGGCGCGGGGATGGATACATTGGCCTATGCATTAGCGCTGATCGAGATCGCTAAAGCAGATGCCGCTCATGCAGTGATGATGTCGGTCAATAATTCACTTTATTGCCATGGCATTGTGACTCACGGTACGGAGGAACAAAAGCAGAAGTTTGTCACGCCGAGTGCATCGGGAGAAGTTCTAGGGGCCTATTCATTGACAGAGACCCAATCGGGCTCTGACTCAGCTACGATGAGGGGCAAGGCAGTGAAAGATGGGGATGAATATATACTGAATGGTTTAAAATCTTGGGTGACGAGTGGACCCGTTGCGAGCTTTGTGGTGGTTTTCATGATGACGGATCCGGATAAAGGGGCTAAGGGAATATCCGCCTTTATCGTTGAAAAGGGAACACCAGGATTTACCGCTGGACGGAAAGAACATAAATTGGGCATCCACGCTTCCCCCACTAGTGAATTGATCTTTGAGAATTGCAGGGTTCCGGCTGCCAACCTATTAGGAAAGGAAGGGGAAGGTTTTAAGATCGCTATGGGTGTTTTGGATGTAGGACGTATTGGGATTGCCTGCCAGGCTTTAGGGCTTGCTGAGGCGGCTTATGAAGCTAGTGTAGCTTATGTAGGGGAGCGTGAAGCATTTGGGAAGAAGATCGGGCAGTTTCAGGGCACGGGGTTCAAAATCGCGGATATGAAAACCCGAATTGAGGCCGCACGTGGGTTGATCTATGATGTGGCGATGGCAAAAACCCGTTCAAAAGATACAGGGGAACGCTACACATTGCAAGCTTCGATGGCAAAGTTATTTGCATCTGAAACGGCGATGTTTTGCACGCATCATGCAGTTCAAATTCATGGAGGGATGGGTTACAGCAAGGAATTACCTGTGGAGCGATATTTTAGGGATGCGAAAATTACTGAAATTTATGAGGGGACTAGCGAAATTCAACGCTTGGTTATTTCTCGTCTTGAAACGGGTTTACGGTAGTACCGGAACTTCTTAGTCAGGGCTGATAAAAGCAAATGTCCCCTTTCCTCATCTTTATAACCTCCTTGATTGGCGTTGCCATTTCCACGGGAATTGGTTATTTTTTGATTAGGTGGGGAAAAGGGGTTGAAACTCAGGAAATATTAGGGCAAGATCAACCGACTGAATATAAAAAAACAATACAAGTTCAGGGTGGACAATATATAAATCTAAACATCCAGCCCACAGAAAAAGAATCTTTTGATATTGATCTTGAAAAAGATAAATCTTTGACAATATCAATTCAACCGGATGGGAAGGTTTTTACTGAAATCCAACCTGTAGTTGGGGGATTTTCATTAAAGGGGATCGCAAGAAAATTTCGAATATTCATTTCAAAATGGCCGCTAAACCTGGCACAAAGTCTTTTATTGGGGGCATTGATACTTTACGCGGGGACTCGATTAATTCAATTAGAGAGTTATCCAATATTCTTTTTTTCTGATGAAGCAATTCAAACGAACTTGGCGCATGATCTGATTCGCGATGGGTTTAAAAATTATAATGAGGAATTTTTGCCTACTTATTTTAAGAATGTCGACAAGTATAGTTTGGGGCTGACGGTTTATGCGCAAGTCATTCCCACAATCCTATTTGATCAATCCATTTTCCTCACTCGAGCGACTTCTGTGGTGATCACTATATTGGGTGCATATTGGATCAGCGCAATTCTTAGGGATATTTTTAATATTAAATATTGGTGGATGGGGGTGCTTTTCCTTGCGATTAGTCCAGCATGGTTTTTACATTCTCGGACGGCTTTTGAAACCTGCATGATGGCAAGTTTATACGCTGGATTTATCTATTATTATCTGCGATATAGACAAGGGGAAGTAAAGTTTCTGAAGTATTCGCTGATTTTGGGCGCGTTGAGTTTTTATAGTTATAACCCTGGAAGAGTGGTTATTGTATTGACTGGATTCTTCCTATTACTTACTGATATTAAATATCATTGGGAGAATCGGCGAACGACTTTTAAATCGGCACTCTTATTGCTCGTTCTTGCATTGCCATTCATTCGATTTCAATTGAATTACCCCACTGCTCAGATAGATCAATTACGACTATTGGCATCTTATTGGATTAAACCGATTCCAATTGCTGAAAAATTTCAGATATTCTTCTCCAATTGGGCCTATGGATTGAACCCTGGATATTGGTTCTTATCCAATGAACAGGATCTTTCTAGACATTTGATGGGGAAATCCCCCCATCTTTTCTCGATTACATTTATTTTTTGGGTTGTAGGATTAATCCTTGCGATCAAAAAAATAAAAACTCCCGCTTATCGAGTAATACTTATTGCTTTATTGGTAGCGCCAAGCGGCAGCGCAATGGTGGGGATCGGAATCACGAGGGCAATGCCGTATATCATCCCGGCGACAATTTTGATTTCTCTTGGGTTTGGGAAATTTGTTGAATGGGTGTTGAAAAAATTGGGGGATCATAAGTCTTCTCAGAGAGTTGCAAGTTTATTGATATTTATCTTGCTGGGGACAGTGAGCGTGAGTATGCTTTTCAATGCACTGATCAATGGATCCAGGTGGGAAGAGAATTATGGGCTTTCAGGGATGCAATATGGGGCCAAGCAATTATTCACTAGATTGCAAGAATATATTGATGATGATCCGGAAATCAATTTTTATGTTTCTCCCGATTGGGCAAATGGTACGCAGGTTCTCAATACTTATTTTTTGAGAGATACCCCCCCGATCGAAATGGGAAATATTAACGGATATATGTTTAATTTACGGCCTGATATTGTAGACAAAACATTTGTGATGCCTGCTGAGGAATATGAGGAAGTTTTGGAAAGTGGTAAATTTGAAAATATTGAGATCTTAGAAATTATTCCTTATCCAAATGAAAAACCCGGTTTTTATTTTATGCGTATGGAATATATTGATTCGATAAAAGAGATTCTAGAAAATGAAATTGCAAATCGGCGGAGCCTTAAGAATGAATCCGTATGGATAAATGGGGAGACCGTCACGGTGAAATATTCACCAGAGGATATGGGGGAAATTGGGCATTTATTTGATAATGACCCAAATACGGTCGTGCGGACGATTGAAGCCAATCCTTTTATCATTGAGTTATTCCTTCCTGAAAAAATCGAAATTGAGGGAGTATCCACGATTATTGGGAGTGCAAATATTCACCTGCAAGTGGAAGTGTATGCGGACGAAGGGGAAGAACCCATTCTTTTTGAAACAATTTACCAAGGTTCTGTGGACGGCCCCTTATTAATATTGGATTTTTCAGACTCAATTTCTACTGACCATTTGAGAATTCTCGTAAAAGATCTCAATCAAACAGAACCAGCCCATATTCATGTTTGGGAATTGGAATTGGACGTCCATAATGTCGAATAAAAAAGGTTATTCACAAGCAAATGCTTTGATAGGGTCTTTTTTCGATTCTTTTAAATGGACGAAAAGCAGTTATGCGATATTTAGTAGTTTTATTCTCCTGATTTTGATCATTATGTATGTTTGGTGGCCATTGGTCGTGGAATATTTTAGTTATTTCCGTGAGGACATCTCGATTTGGGTGCAGATGGATAAATTATTGATTGGCATATTTCTATTTATGTCCTTAATGATCATGGCCCAAGCGGATATTAAAAAGGATCTGCCAATCATTTTGATCGGACTGGCAGGCGGATTGGTTATTGAAAGTTGGGGGACTCAAACGGAATTATGGACCTATTATACGAATGAGCGACCCCCGCTGTGGATCATCCCAGCATGGCCAATCGCTAGTCTTTCGATTGATCGGTTATATCGGATTATTCTGAGATTTACAAAGAAAATTCCTGAAAAAGTATTTACGATCCTTCATTGGTTTCTTTTGCCGGGATTTTTTATGCTAATGTTGGTTTTTATTTGGCCGACAATTGGAAAATCTTTGACGATGATGGCATTAATCTTTAGTGTATTTTTAATTCTCACTCCTAAAGATCATCGTTCTACTGTATTGGTGTTTATTGCTGGCAGTGGATTGGGATATTTCTTGGAATTATGGGGAACCACAAGATTGTGTTGGACTTACTACACGCTGGAGCAACCCCCCATTTTTGCTGTCTTCGCACACGGCATGGCTGCCGTTGGTTTTTGGAGAGTATATAAACTATTCCAGCTATTTAGTCCAAAATTCAATCTGATCTTTTCAAAAAAACTCAAAATTTCATAATTTTGCCTTAAATAAAACAGACCTCAAATCTGCTGAGGCCTGAATATAAGGATTTATATTAAAAACTTAGAAGGGGATGGTCATCCTCTCGGTGACAATCATAAAAAATACTCCGAATATCAAAACCATAAAGAAAAATTCAATGGAAATTACGAATAATTGAGCTGGGGTCATTCCAAGAAATCTTTTTGTGGTCGGTTCATCTTCAGAGGTGGGAAATGGATACAAATCCTCTTCGTCTATTGTTTTTGCTTCTTCAACAAAAGTGGTATTCTCATTTAATTCGGTAATGTCATCTAACATTTGTATCTCCTGTAGGATATTCTGAATGAGATCTATATGTCGATCAAAGCATTCATCTCTATCCTTTTTAGTTTAGCTTAAAACTAATTCTTGTCAATATTTGGTCTGAGTTGAATTTCTCCAACTTGGAAATTCTTCAATTTACCATTTTCTAGTCGTAATAGGAGACTGCCGTCATCGGCAAGTCCTTCTATTATTCCATATATTGCAATATTCTTGCCAGAAATCAATTTTACTGATTCCCCGCTAAATGCTAGTCCATTCTCCCAGGTATTTATAAATTCTCTGCTCCCTACTAAGGGCCATAAAGCAATACCATTTTGGATGATATCCCTGAGAATTTCTAATCGCTTTATTTTTCTTCCAGTAATATTATTCAAACTATTTGCGGGGAAAGTGAGGGTTTCTGATGGAGGGATGGATTCTTTTCCAATGTTGACACCAATTCCCAATATGACTGCCTTGAGGCTATCCCCCACCCAATGGGCTTCGGCTAAAACACCTGACACCTTTTCCCCCGAAACTAATACATCATTGGGCCACTTGATTTTGGCATCCAAATTAAGCTTATTGTTGATCGAGTTAGTGACAGCGAGAGCCCCTAAGCCTGATACCAGGGCAATTTCAGAATTATTCTTGTTAGCGTTAATGGGCAAAACGATGCTAAGTGCGAGTGCAGAACCGGGAGGAGTAAACCAGGATCTTCCTGAACGCCCCCTACCCTTGGTTTGTTCATCGGCAATGACAACTGAAAAAAGATCGTTATTATTTGCGGCAATTTCTGCTGCTCGATCATTGGTCGACCCAATGGTTTCAAAATATTCGACATTGTGCAAGGGTAAATGGGATAATATTTCTTGAATTGAATTTAAATTGTAAGATTGATTGGTCATTTGTTAAGTGCTTGGCCGAATAAAGGTGATTGTTGATTTTCCTTGGTTATTTAAACATTGATTATAACGTACGGGAAAATCAAAACTTATTTGCAATATTGCTTTTCGTTGTTTCCCCCCTTATACTTGTTCAAGGCAACTATTTATGAGTGAACAAAAATCTTGTCCAAATTGCAATATTTATAATTCATTTCAGGCAAAGAAATGCAAAAATTGCGGTCATGATTTGGGGATAGGTAGCATTGTGCCTGACGAAAAACTTGTGGAGGGTTTGATTAAAGATCATAAATATTCTGTTTCCCCTGAAATCTTGGTTCCTAAAGTGGGGGCTTATTTAGTTGAGAAGGGAGATATTACTGAAGGAGACCTCCGGGAGGCATTGGCCTTTCAAAAAGAAAAAAATTCCTTAAATACTCCCATTCTTCTTGGACAGGCATTGGTCGAATTAAAAATAATTGATCGAGAGGAATTAGATTTGGCGGTAACCGAGCAAATTTATGACCTGCAAAACGCGTTAAAAGATTCAAACTTGATGCTTGAACAACGTGTTGATGATCGGACAAGCGAACTGAGGAAAGCGCTGGAACAATTATCTGAAATGAATCAGCTAAAATCAAATTTCATTTCGAATATTTCTCATGAATTCAAGACCCCCTTATCGCATATGATCGGGTATATTGAATTGCTGCAGGGAGAGGTTCTGGGGCCTTTAGCCGGGGAACAAAAAAGAGCATTAGAGGTGATCAATAAATCGTACGATCGGCTTTTTTCATTAATTGACAACCTTATTCAATTTTCATTAATATCCCAGAAAAAAATTTCTCTTGAAAAATCAGAAGTCCAATTATCCAAACTGATAAAAAAAGGAATTGCGGGATTAGGAAAAAAAGAGAAAAGAAAAAATATTCAACTGAACTATAAAAATTGTGCAGATAATATTTATGTAATTGCGGATCAAGAAAAAATTACTTGGGTAATTGGGCAAATATTAGAAAATGCAATAAAATTTAATCAAGAAGCTGGCAATGTTTTCCTCGATACGTCAATCTTGGACAATAAAATTTCCATCAGTGTGCAAGATACTGGGGTAGGACTTGCTGAGGAGGAAATGAAAAAAATATTTGAAGCTTTTCATCAACTTGATTCCTCGGCGACAAGGGAATATGATGGAACTGGTATTGGCCTTTCTCTCGCTAGGCAAATCTTGGTTGCTCATGATAGTGATATAAAAGTTAGCTCAGAAGTTGGAAAGGGCTCCATTTTCAAATTTTCTTTACCTTACACAATAAAATGAAAAATAAAATCCATACAGGCACCCTCAGACATCATGAATTAGAAGCTTTATATGCTATTAGCAGGGTTGTTGCGGATACCGTTGATATTGGGGTGGCATTAGAAGAAATTACAAAAATTACTCGAGAGGTTTTTATTTTTGATAATGCTGTGATCTATACCGGCAAGGATGAAAAAAAGTTAGAACCGATTTTTGCCCGAGCTGTTGGACGGGGACGTTCTCATGAAGCTGATATGGCGTGGGGAGAGGTAGCGGCGAAGGAAGTGATCAAGACGGGTCAAAACTATTTATATCAAAGTGTAATCGACCCATTGGGAAATCGATTGGATCAACATTTCTTTTTGGGTTTACCGATGTTGGTCAGTGGAAAGGCCACGGGGGCATTGGTATTTATTCGTTTTGGGGGACCAGTTTTTTCTGAGGAGCAAGTAAATTTATCTGAATTTATTGCTACGCATATTTCCCATTTGTATGAAAGAGAAAAATTAGTAGAGAAAGTGGCCGATCTTGAAGCTGACCGGCGGTTGAATCTATTGCAAGATAATTTTATAGATATGGTCTCGCATGATCTCAATACACCCTTGGGATTCATTAAGGGGTACACAACCACCCTGCTAAGGGAAGATACGGAATGGGATGAAGCAGCCAAAAAAGAATTTTTAAGCATTATTGATGAAGAAACAGATCGGTTAAGTGACCTAATCGAAAACCTTTTGGACTCATCAAGATTACAAGATCAGACATTGCCGATGGAATTCGAAATTGTTAATATTGATGGGTTGACCAAAACTCATATAGAACGGCTTCAATTCATCTATCCAAATTTAGAAATGAATGTGGACGTAAAAGAAAAAAATATTCGGGCAAAAGTGGATCCGAAAAGGTTTTCTCAAGTGCTGGATAATATAATTAATAACGCGACAAAATATGCACCACATAGCAAGGTCAATGTAAAAATAGATAATAATGATTCAGAAATAATAATTAAAATAGAGGATGATGGCCCAGGAATTGACCCTAAGCATTTGGCAAATTTATTTGATCGGTTTTATAGAGTTGGAGATCAGGGAGATGGTGTGCGAGGTTCCGGTTTAGGGTTATATATCTGTAAACAGATAATCCATGCCCATAATGGTAAAATCAGTGTAGAGTCAGATATTGATGAGGGCACTTGTTTCACCATTTTATTACCTATCGCAGAAACGTAAATTGAGGTGAAAAATGACCATAAAAATTCTTGCAGTCGATGATGAACCTCGGTTTAACCGTCTGGTTGAAGCCAATTTGGCGACCGAGGGGTTTGAAGTAATCACCGCAAAAAATGGCGCTGAAGCGATTGAGATGATGGTAAGTGAATCCCCGGATATGGTTTTGCTAGACGTGATGATGCCAGATATGGATGGATTTACAGTTTTGGATCGGATTAGGGAATTTTCATCAGTACCTGTGATCATGCTTACAGCAAAGGGGAAGGAAGCAGATCGTGTGGAGGGGTTAAACCGGGGAGCAGATGATTATATTGTTAAACCATTTTCTGCGAATGAATTATTAGCCCGGGTTAGAGCCGTTTTACGAAGAACTGAAAAAGTTTTCCCTCCCGGGCAATCAAATATTTTTACTCATGGTGACCTAAAAATTGATTATGCAAAAGCTGAGGTTACCAATAATAACGAGGCTGTTTTATTGTCCGCCACTGAGTATAGACTCTTGCTACATTTTGCTCATAATGCGGGGAAAACGATTTCAGCCGAAGAATTACTTTCAAATGTATGGGGAGAGGAATATAAAACTGATAAAGAAATTCTTTGGGTGTGTATTTCGCGACTTCGCCAAAAATTAGAATATGATCCGAAGAAACCGGAACATATTACCACCCGATCAGGGGTTGGTTATTTGATGCCAAGGGATAAAAAGGAGACCTAATTGGCTATGCTAAAAATATTATTCATAGACCCAGATATTACAAGTAGTAAATTTCTCGCATTCACCTTTGGGAAGCTAGATTATAAAACTGGGAGTACAGATAGCGGAACAGAAGGGTTAGTAGCCGCTTATAGAGATCAACCAGAAATCATCATTATCGATCCGGTTATTACAGACATTCCTATTGAGGAATTAATGGATAAACTGAGGAGAGATAAGCGGACTGCCCATTCAAAAATAATCGCCTTATCTTCGATAACAGAACCAGGAGAACTCCAAAATGCGATTGACCTGAATTTTGACAGATTCCTGTCGAAGGGACCCGACATACTCGAGGTACTTAAGCAAGCGATATTAGAGTTAGTGGATGATGGGCAAGATTCAACTGAGGAGCTGGGGAAAAGAGTTTCCGGGTTCGTATATTCTGAAGATAATATTCCTTCGATGCCACATAATTGCAAGACTATTGTGTTAGCTAGTGCTAAGGGGGGAACGGGAACTTCAACTGTGTGTGCAAATATGGCTTCGATGTTTGCCAAATTAAAACCAAAAGCTAATATTGTAATTCTTGATTTAGTTCTCCCAATCGGTTCAATTGCTCCAATCGTCGGTTCAAAAGATAATTTGAATATTGTTGAAGCCTCCTTAATGTCCGCCGCAGAAATTACCCCGGGGTTTTTTGGGAATAAATTACCCTTTATTGAAAATTGGGGGTTCAAATTATTGGCCGGCGCGACAAGCCCAAAAGAAGCGAATAATTGCGATATTTCTAGAATTCCCATAATCATAGAATCTTTGAAAAATGAATTCGATTATTTATTCATTGATATTGGAAAATCTTTGTCAAGAATTAGTATCCCGGTTATCACGCATAGTGATCAAGTGATAATGATCTTAGGTTTGGATCAAGCTACTGTTACGCTCACCAAAACCGTCTTGGATTTCCTAAGAGGTGAGGGGCAAAATCGACAAATAGTATATCCATTAATCAATCGGGCTGTTGGTTTAGAGGGACTGCCCAAACGGGAAGTGGATGAGATCATTGGGTATGAGATTACAGGAAACCTTCCTTATATTCGGGGTGAATTTTCATTAGCAAATAACTCGAACTTACCCATACATAAAAAATTCCCGGATAATATCGTTCCCATCGCCTTGCGAGAAATCAGCCAAAAAATTCTTCAAAGATTGGAAGAAATCAGGTAATTTGGATCCTTATTCACATGACAGGCAATCCAAATTATTTTTTTCTTGAAGATTGAGCATAAAACAGTAAGCTTTAGTATAATGACAAATGTTGGAAGGAACCTATACAGGAGTAAAACTGAATGAATTTAAAATTGGCAACCACTATTCGAGCAAAAAAACTGGGGGTACTCATACGGAATGCGCGCCAAGCTGCCGGAAGATCGAAAAAAGAATGTGGTCAAGGTATTGGTGTTTCAAGCTCGACTATAAATTCATTTGAAAATGGTGTAAAAAGCCCCTCCCTGCCACAATTGGAAATGATCGCCCTTTCCTTAAGGGTTCCGATCGAATATTTTTGGCGAGCGGATATTCAGATTGATCCTTCGGAAGGTACAGAAAATCTGCATATTGAGCATCATATAAGTTTAAGGAATCTTGCAATTGGTAAAATATTGAATAAAACCAGAACCCAATTAGAACTAAGTTTAAAAGATATTCGAGAGAAAACAGGAATTACCCCAGGGAGATTGAAAAAATATGAAAGTGGGGAATCTTCAATTCAATTATCTGAATTGGAAATTCTGTGTGATGTGCTGAACTTGCGTTTGATTGACATTATTGCCTCAGATAATCCAGTTGGGGAATGGGTTCACGAGCAAAAATTTATCTCTGATTTTAAAAACCTCCCTCTTGAAACCCAGGAATTCATAAGTCAACCGATCAATCAACCTTATATCGATCTTGCTACCCGATTAAGCACATTGTCTACGGAGCAATTGCGCGCAGTGGCCGAAGGCTTATTGGAAATTACGATATAGATCCCCACCCTTTTTTAATGGAAATATTATCCGCCGAAGAACAGGTTGCTCACGCAAGGGAAATTTACAATAAAGGGGATTATAAACAAGCAGCCCATGAGTTTTCGGTTGCCCGAAAATCCTTCGAAACTCAAAATTTACCCATAAAAGTCGCCGAAATGGCAAATAATCAAAGTGTTGCCCTGTTAAAATCTGGAAATCCCCAGGGGGCATTAGATATTGTTTTGGGGACAGAAATCGTTTTTGAAAAAGAAAATGAAATTCTTTTTATGGCTATGGCGATTGGAAATAGTGCTTCTGCCCTAGATGCCTTGGAAAGAATAGAAGAAGCTGAAATTGAATACAAACGATGTGCGAAGATTTTTAAGGAGCTCAGTGAAGATCAGCTATATGCCGAAACAATGAAATCATTGTCTGCGCTGCAACTGAAAAGTGGACGACAAATTGAAGCAATTGCCAATATGCAATCAGGATTTGATGAAATTAAGCGTCCAAATATTCGGCAAAGAATGATAAAAAAACTGTTAGAATTACCGTCCAAACTACTTAACCGATAATTCATTTCGATAATGTTTCTAAACTATTCTCAAACGGAATTATGATAAAAGAAACTGAAATAAGTATTCGATCTGCGAATAAAGAAGATCGTGCACAATTAGCCCACATCATCCATTTCGAATCTTATGTTCATCGACATTTAGATTGGCGCCCCCCGCTGGACTGGATCGGTCATACCCCTTATATTATTGCTGAAAAAAATAAACGGGTGATTGGAGCTTTGGCATGCCCTCCTGACCCATTAGAAATTTCATGGATAAGAGTTTTTGCAGCCACGAGTAAATTGGGCGGGAAAAAAGCTTGGAATCTACTTTGGCCTAAAACTCAGGAAATCTTGACTAAAATGGGGACAGAATCCGTGGTTGCGATTCCCCTTCAGGATTGGTTTAAGGATATATTGATTCAAAACAACTTTGAACATGTGCATAATGTGGTCATTTTGGTTTGGGAAAGTGAAAATCTGGAAAACCCAGTTTCCAATGGTGATTTTTCAATACGACCAATGAAACCAAATGACCTGGAGGTTGTTCAAGAAATTGACGAAGCCGCCTTTGGTCCAATATGGCGAAACTCGGAAGATACGCTGAAGTTGGCCTATACCCAGGCATTAGCGGCTTCGGTGGCTATCGACAAGGATAAAAAAATCCTTGGCTATCAGATCAGTACCCCCAGCCCATTCGGTGCCCACTTAGCCAGACTGGCTGTTTTGCCAGAAACACAAGGTCAAGGAATTGGATTTCATCTTACCCGCCAAGTTCAATCTATGTTTAAGGATAGGTTATCCACAAGGGTTTCTGTTAATACCCAGGATAATAATTTTGCCTCCCTTGGATTGTATAAAAAGGCTGGATTTGAGTTAACTGGTGAAATATATCCGGTTTTCCAATACAAACTAAAATAAACTTTTTCTAAGAATAAATTGTAGTCCCTGGACAAACTGTTTCTCCCATGGCACAATTTGAGATTGATAAATGCCCAAGGAGGCACTTAAAGTATGAGTGATGAAAAAAGCACTAAAACAGGCTCAAAAAAACAAGAACAATATAAAGCCCGCCAAACACGCGCTAAAAAGGCTCAACGAAAAAAACAATTAACAAATGTCACATTTATTATTCTTGGTTCAGCTTTATTGGTGTTCGTATTACTTTGGCCATCAATAAAACCTGTTACTGGACTGACCACCCCGATTGCCCGAGCTCACCCGATGGCAGATTTTAACGCGGTGGGTGATCCAAATGCACCTTTGGTGATCGAAGAATATTCTGATTATTTATGTGTTCACTGCCAAGGATTTTTTGATGAAAATGAGCAGCAATTATTTGATGAATTTGTTGCAACTGGAAAAGTATATTTTGTCTATAATTCCTTCGGTTATCGAACAACAGATTCTGGAAGGGCCGCTGAAGCCACCTACTGCGCGGGCGACCAAGATAATTTCTGGGAAATGCACGATTATATTTTTACAAATTATGACTTTGCACAAACTAACGGGTTCACTGCGAAAGTCTTAGCCTTTATGGCTGAAGATCTTGGAATGGACATGGATGAGTTTAATGCCTGTGTCGAATCTGAAAAATATAAAGACACCGTTACCCAGGATCAAGTTGATGGGATTAATGCGGGAATTCAAGGAACACCGAGCTTCTTGTTCAATGGTGTTTTAGCAATCCCCGGGAATGATAGTTATGCGAATTTCCAATCGGCGATAAACACCGCATTGGCTGAACTCGGAAAATAATTTGAAATAGTGTAAATTAAAAGAGGCAAGGAATTCCTTGCCTCTTTTTTATTGTCTTGTAGGATCAATATCCTGATACACCGATCCAAGCTAAAATGGCGACAATGATGGGTGCAATCGCAAGGCTGGGTAAGAAATTTCCTACTCTGATTTTTTTTATCTCTAGCAAACTGCTAATGGCTATACCTAATAGTATTACACCTCCAACGGCGGTCATTTCGTTTACCATCGCCTCATTGAATACTGACTGTATTTGAACCGCCAGAAGACTGATCCCCCCTTGGAAACCTAAAATAACGATCACGGAAAATAAAACTCCTACACCAAAGATGGAGGCAAACGCCATCGCGGCAAATCCATCTAAAATGGATTTGATGGCTAGAAGTTCGTAATCTCCCGAGAGACCATCTTGAATGGAACCAAGAATTGCCATGGGGCCGATTACAAATAAAAGCGAGGTAGTAAAAAATCCCTTGATGAAATTACTCTCTTTTCTCTCTTTCCCAGATTCACCGATAAACCGATTTTCTAAAAAAGCTCCGAAGGCTTCTAGTTTTGATTCGATTTTCAACCACTCCCCTAATAAGCCCCCTACCAACAGACTGCCTAATACAATTAGGATATTGCCTGAATCATTAAACATATTCAGGCCAATCGCCATGGTGAATAAACCTAGGCCAGCTACAATGGTCTGGCGCGAGCGATCGGGAAAACGGGAACCGAAGATTAAACCGATCGTTCCCCCAATTAATACGGTAATAATGTTTAATATTGTTCCGGTCATTTGCTCTCCTCAAATATGTTTATCCGATTATATAACTCATTCACTGGGCTGTTAAGGGGAAATCGATCAAATTGTTGATTTAGGTCAATTTTGAGGAACATTTGAAAATTTCATAATAAAAGCATGAAAAAATTATGATATGCAACTATAATTAGTGGGATGATGAAAACATGGGTGCAAATATTCACCGCAGTACTTATAGGATTATTGGCCGCTGGCCTGCTATTCCTGGTTACAGGGCCTCCACGAGGGGAAGGATTAGTATTGAGACCCGCCCCGACCATTACTCCCCTTATCGTACATGTGAGTGGTGCTGTTTATAATCCTGGTGTATACACCCTAGAACTTGGCAGCAGAGTGAAAGATGCGATAGATATGGCGGGGGGATTTCTTGATAGCGCATTTATTTATAACCTAAATATGGCTCAAAATCTATCTGACGGGGATAAGGTAGCTGTTTCATTTATTTCGGATCCGGATCAACCCGCTTTAAATCCTGAGGCCTTTCAGGAGCAGCAAATTGAGATCGTGTTTCCCATTAATCTAAATACGGCCACCCAGATTGAATTGGAGGCTCTTCCAGTAATAGGACCTGCCAAGGCAGAGGATATTCTCACCTATCGTGAAACTCATGGTGAATTTACAAGTATTGAGCAAATTCAAAATGTATATGGCATTGGTCCTTCTACTTTTGAACAATTAAAAGATCTGATAATAGTCGAAGATTAGACGATTCATTTTTCCCAAATAATTTATTTCAAACGGATTATTCATTCATGGAACTTATTTATCATTCAGAAATTTGTCAAAAAGCTATTGGCACCCATTTTAGCGAAAAAACCTTAGAAATAATCATTGCTGCGAACCATAAACAGGATGGATTGTTTACAGGCTTGGTTGGTCATCCTGAATATCATTTTGATGATAATAAATTTGATGACAGTTGGGCATTTGTGAATGAGCAACATTTGATTGTGCGAAAGTCAATCTCGTTAAGTGATCTTGAAAGTGCATGGATTGCCTTCGGACGACTTTTACACGCTGTCCAAGATTATTATTCCCACAGCAATTATATAAAATTATGGATGGATACATATTCCCCAGGGAAGTTGCCAATATTAAAAGATTTTTCGGGGGTGGATGAAACGATATTAAATAGCGATGAGTTATACACGGCAAGGGTCTATTATCCGCTAGAGGCTTTGACCTATTTTGAGTTCATGCGCCCGATATTACGCCCCGTTTTACCCGCAGATTCTCATGCAAATATGAACTTAGATTCCCCAATAATGGGTGAGCTATTTCCCTATGCAATGGAAGGTGCTCGTCACCGGAGTGAGTTTGAGTACAAAAAAATCATCGAGAAATTCGATTCAGATAAAATTAGAAAATTTCACGGGAAATAATACAGCTTAGGAAATCAATATTTCCCTTAAAATCTCAATTGCAGATCGGATCGTTTTATTATGGGGATCTAATGTTGGATTTATCGCGGATAGACTAATGGCGAGCAGTGGTGTATTTACAGTAATTTCTTGGATCGCATTAACCAATTCTTGCTGGGATAATCCACCCTTCACCGGGAAATCTACTGCGGGGGCTATATTTGGATCGAGTACATCCATGTCGATATGTAAATAAAAACCAATAACATCTTTAAAATGATAACCAGCGGCCACACTTGTCCTAGCATCAGCAACTTCGGTTGGATTTAGATAACTCATGGGGGTCGTTTCAAGTAATTTTTTTTCTAGCGGATCCAAATCTCGAGTGCCCAAAAGGATGATATGTCCCAGATCAATCGGGATTTCCAAGCCAATCTCTTCTCGTAATTCTTGTAAACCAAAACCTGATATAGCTGCCAAACTCATCCCGGGTAAAAAGTTAGAAAGGGTTGTCTGGGGGGTATTGAAATCCCCATGGGCATCTGCCCAAGCGATGCCAAACTCTTTTTTCCCGAGGGCTTTTTGCAAACCGGCAGTTGCACCAATCGCATTAAGACAGTCACCCCCCAGAATCACTGGTATGGTTTGATTATTCACAGCCTGTGCCACCAATTGATTTAACATTTTTCCGATTAAGGTTAATGTGGAAATAGAATCTTCGCCTTTATTTGGGATATTTACCTCAACTATCTCAAAGATATCAATACCGGATTGCGCAAATTCTTTCTCAAGGTTTGCGGAAATTAATGCATTGGGGGCAAGCCCAACTCCTTGGTTATATTCGGATTGATCGTAAGGAACTTTTATGAGGGTTATTTTCATTTTATTATTTTTCAAAACCGATCTCATCCAAAAAGATATTTCCACTTGAGGTTTGATCAAAGGAAAAACTTATCTGGGTCAATTTCTCAATATCTAGCCTGGATTCGATTTCCAAAAATGCGGACAAGGGAATTCTCACTGTTTGCAAAATTGTTTCATTCGGTTTTTTATACTTATCTAATTCCCAAGGCTCATATTTAGTGAAATTTGAAATAAAAGTTGGATAAACAAGGGCATATTTTTCTAATGCAAGGATTGAAACCGTGTAATCTTCATCGGTTAGGGAAATTGAAATATTGATCAAATCGTTGGGAAGGTTTCTATTATCGGCAATATTAAATACGAGGAAAGAGCTTGAATTCAAATGATCACCAAGCATGAAATTATTTGGTAAATCGATATCATAGCTCCCCCTAGCGCCAGACCATCCAATTTGAACGACGTGGTTGTCCTGGTCTTTTCCTGACCGATATTCTAGTTCGACTTCCTTCCAAGGGCTGAGACCTGAGGTGGAAATGTTTCCTCCAGAAATCGAGGTGCTGGACAAATCAATATCTTCTTCAAAGGTGGCGATTGGGTGATAGGCAGAGGATTGAAATTGATTCATATATAAAGTGGGAGGGAGCCAGTCGCCTGCATTTTGAAAATCTTCGAAAAGGGGTACATATGCATTTTGTTCTTTTAGCGTTGCGTCCAAAAATGCTGAAATGTATAGAGAGGAGATATGTTGCTGTTGGTCAGCAGACAGCAGAGGTTTGGTGTTTAGATATTGACCGCGTGGTAAACCAAGATCTTGATTCCCCCAATCACTATTGAATTGGCTATGGTTGGCTTGGTAAATGTAAAGGGCGGCTTTAAACATATCCGAGGTGGGATCTGTAAAACTCACCCGCTGATATTGCCTTAGTCCAGTAAAACTAGACACATCGCCATCATGTGCCCCTTGCATTACCAGATAATTAATATCTACAAGTGGTAAAGGTAAGTCCGCTGGTTGATATTGTTGGTCGACTGGGGCGATGGCAATCACCGACCGAATATTAAAATCGAAATCAAATTTGATATTGCCATTATCTGGGTAATTCTCAAGCTGATTAAATGCGGCAGCAACAGAGACCGCTTCCCCACCCCGCGAATGCCCGATGAGGGCAATTTTATCCAAATCAATTTTTTCAAAAAAAGGATTTCCGGATGAATTATGCCAACCTTCTAATAACTCCAAATGTTTGAGGAGCATCCACCCCCGAGCATCGTTCTCGCCACTGATACCCCCTGCAAAGTATCCATTTAAAAAATTCTCATCGACGGAAACGAATATATATCCCCGACTTGCTAATAGATCGCCGAGATATGCGTAACCAAATTCTGAGTAGTCAGCCATATCATGATTGCCATGGACCGTCAGTACCAGGGGAAAAGGTCCTTCACCTTCGGGAAACCAAACCTGGGCATTGAGGGGAAAAGCCGTGCGATCAAAACCCCAATACCATTGTCTTAATTGAGATTCTACCCAATCCTCCAGGGGAAACTCATTATTTCCCATATTTAGAAACCAATTTTTGAAATCTTGGAAATCTGGGTTTGGATTATAGAAAAATGAGGAGGCGCTTACTGTTTTACTGATCAAATCCACATTATCACCATAAAACTCACGGCGGAGATCTGTGCCAGAGCCATAACTGAATGTGGTTACCTGATAAGAACCGGGTTCGGTTGGGTTGGGCGCATCAATTTGTGACTTGCCTTGAAGGGGGTCAAAATCGATCAGATGGACGTCCGTGCCAGGGTTTATTAGCCAATAGACCAGGAAAATATTTACAGCTATCGTGGAAAGCAAGGTCAGAGTAGTTAGAACTTTTCTGCTGGCATTCCCTTGTTTGAATTTGCCACTGATAATATATGCGATTGACCCGCCGAGGAGCATCTGAATGATAACTAGAATTGTTACGGGCAAGAAAATCAATTCTTCTTTGAGGTCAGAAATATTTAATAGAAAGATGATTCCGCCTGAAAGGATGGCGGTAACTCTTGCAATGGGGGCAATTACAATCGAAAGTACCCAATTAATTATTCCCTGGAGTAGGTAATAACCCAAGGCCGCGATTAGGCCGGATCCGAGGATATCGAACCAGAAACCAAAACCAGAATGTAAATCTGAGCCAACAAAAATTGCAAATGCTACTAAGGTAATACCGACCATCCAGGAGGAGCCTTTTAACAAGTATTCATTTGGAAGAAATTGGGTAAACCATTTAATAGCTTTTTTTATACGCTCTTTGAATTCTTTATCTATTTTTTGATCGGCACTGGGTCCTTGGGTCATTCAATCTCCAATAATTATTCAATAATATTTATTTATTATAAGTTAAATACGTTACAATTTATTTAGAATCATATAATCGTCACAACAAAAAATACATTATGAAAAAAACAATCGTTAGAGTTCCGGCCAGCACTGCCAACCTTGGACCAGGTTTTGACTGTATGGGGTTGGCCTTAGATCTATGGAATCAAGTAGAATTTATGATCATAGATCATGGCTTTATAATCAATGTTCAGGGGGAAGGTGAAAACGAAATCCTTAAAAATCAAGATAATTTGATCTATAAGGCATTTTCAAAAACCTATCAGAAACTCGATTCAACTCCCCCTAATAATCTTGAAATCACCTGTCAAAATGCAATTCCTTTAGCTTCGGGGTTAGGATCTAGCGCGGCTGCCACATTATTGGGAATAATGGGGGCAAATTCTTTGCTGGGGAATCCTCTCAATAACCAAGAAATGATCGAATTGGGAACTGAAATAGAAGGCCATCCGGATAATATTGCCCCTTCCCTTTTAGGGGGATGTACGATCTCCCTGAAAAGGGATAATGGAATATTAACTGAAAAAATTCAGACCCATCCATGGAAAATTGTCGTTGTACTCCCAGAATTTGAATTATCTACCGAAACTGCTCGAGATGCCCTACCAGAACAAGTAACTGTATCTGATGCGGTGAGCAATATTGGGAATAGTTTGTTGGTTGCCCAAGCTTTACAAAAAGGGGATTTGCAATTGCTAAAACAAGCGATGGTAGATACTCTTCATCAACCCTATCGTGTACCGTTGATCCCTGGAGCTGCGGAGGCAATTTTGTCAGCTCAAGAAATGGGAGCTGCTGCTGCGCTATCTGGGGCTGGACCCAGTGTGATTGCTTTTACGAATAAGCATTCAGATAAACTCGGGGAGAGCATGGCGAAAACTTTTTCTGATGCAGGATTAGATTCAAGAATTTTCAATTTAGACATTGAAAATCATGGTGCTTTTGTACTTTAAAACCGGATTACACCCCTATTCAATTCAAACAAAATTACAAATCTGCTCGATTCTTTATGTTTGCATTCACTTTTGCCTCGGCAGAATCGGCGCGCTTTTCGAGGGATGAAATTGATTCGATTAGCTTTTTGGTCTCATCTTGATCTGTGAGGCTGGCTAAGTTGATCTTTACATTTAGAACAGCACCAGTGAAAGAGGCCCTAGCCACCGCATTGCCAGAAGCACCGTCGGAGATCGCGTTTAGGTTCCCGATTTCGGTCACTATACTGGCTAGCTCCATTGCCTCAACCGCCATCTCTGCAACTCCTAAAGGAACCTTTGCGGCGTGTAACATGGCTGCTTCAATGGCAATGCCGCGAATATTAATTTCTTCCTCCGATGCTTTTGGGAGTTTGTAAGCGGCCATGACGTCTTCAAAGGCTTCAGAATCAATTTTTACAGCTTTGGTTAAATCCTCTTGGATACGATCTGCCTTTCCTATAATTTCCAACATCTGGGGTTCGATTTCTTTATATTTTTTCTTGCCGACTGATAAGCGAGCAACCATGGCGACCAGGGAGGCTGCCATAGCGCCGGCGTATGCAGCCGCAGAACCTCCGCCTGGGGTTGGATCGCCCGAAGCGAGGCTGGTGAGAAAATTGGTAGTACTGGATTGCATCCCCTCTTCAGCTTGAGCATTTTGCATGCGAGTTTCTAGGATCTGGTTAGAATCAAAATCATCTAATTGCAAATACCATGTGGCTGCATCATTCAGCGCTTCCTGGGGAATTAACCCAATTAATTCACTGTGTGTGATCTGGACTCCATACCTAGTAGCTTCACGACGAATCATTTCCACCACCCGAAACACGGGGGTGCGTTTGAAATTCGTGAGGTTCATAGATACTTGAGCCTGTCCATCGACGAGCATTCCTAAACCTTTTACAAAACGTAACCCACCTGATAGATGCCGGACAGCCTTGCCGATCTTCTTTGCGATCTCCACATCATCTGTATTCAAGTAGACATTGTAGGCAACGAGGGGTGATCTGGCCCCAATGACGGTTGCTCCAGCGGATCCCATCTTACTTGGACCAAAATCGGGAGTGCGATCAGGATTGTTTTCGATCTCAACTTTTAAGCCTTCATATTCCCCTTTTCTGATATTCGCCAGATTTTTTCTCTCTGGGATTAAAGCGGCTTTTTCATAAAGATAAACGGGGATGTCTAATTCCTCACCAACCCGCTTGCTCACCCTTTTGGCAATTTCAACACATTCGGTCATGCTGACATCTGAAATAGGGACAAACGGAAACACATCTGTGGCGCCAATGCGAGGATGTTCCCCTTCCTGGGTATCCATATCGATAAATTCTGCTGCTTTTTTAATGGCAACAAAAGCGGCCATTTCAACCCCTTTGGGTGAACCCACAAATGTAACTACTGAGCGGTTATGATCGCTATCTAGGCTAAAATCTAGCAGAGTAACGCCTTCAACTGCCTTGATTTCGGAGACAATAGCCTCTATGACTTCTGGTCGGCGTCCTTCTGAAAAATTTGGAATACATTCTATAAGGGGATTCGTCATCTTCCCTCCAATTAGCTATAATTTTTTTTACATTATACCGCCTAGATTGATAGAAAATTGGCCTAATTCTGGCATCTGTTTAAGCAAGAAATCTTCAAGCATCTGCAAAACAGTGCGTTTTTCACCCCACTGGTATAATCGGAAATTGAAGGTAAAAACATATTACGATGAAAAAAAGAACCAAAATCACCCTCTTATTCCTTTTCTCACTCCTTCTTGTTTTCGGCTGTAATTTACCCACAACGAAACTCTATACCCCTTTCCCCACCCCACAAAAGAAATTTTCAATATTACCTCCTGACTTTACCCCAGACCTCACTCCAGAAGAATATATTGGCGTACCCACACCCGATGCGCCCCATACCCTACCGTCGATAGAGGTGGACTCTGAATTTTATATTGTGAAATCTAATGACACCTTAGGAATCATCGCCAATAAATATGGGATAAGTCTGGTGGCTTTGATGGAAGCAAACCAAATCAGTGATCCGGATTTTATTAGCCCGGGTCAGGGAATAACAATCCCACCGCCGATTATTGGAGAAATGGGTCCGAGTTATAAATTGATTCCTAATTCGGAATTGGTAGATGGTCCGAAGAATGCGGGGTTTGATATTTTTGAATATATCAATCAATTTGATGGACAGATAAGCTTATATCGGGAGGACGTACAAGGAAAAGAGCTTTCTGGAACAGAAATAGTGGCGATGATTTCAAATAATTATTCTGTAAACCCTCGGCTGTTGGTCGCTATACTGGAGTTCCAAAGTGGGATGCTTACTACAAAACAACCCCTATTAGATGATACTTCCTTCCCAATGGGTTTGGAGGACAGCCATCGGGAAGGTTTATTTTTTCAATTGGCCTGGGCCGCAGACACGCTTAACCGTGGATATTATTTATGGCAATCCAATGGGTTGAGTGCGTTCCTCACAGCGGACGGAAAATTAATCCCTGCGCATCCTGAAATTAATGCGGGGACTGCCGCAGTGCAATATTTATTCGCAAAACTATATGATGAGAATAGTTGGCGGCAAGCAATATCAGAAGTTGGTTTTACTCAAAGCTTTCAGCAACTCTTTGGCAACCCGTTTTCATGGACTGTTGACCCGATTTTACCAATGGGTCTAAGACAACCAGAAATGCAATTACCCTTTGAAGAAGGTGTCGCTTGGAACTTCACCGGTGGCCCCCACGGTGGATGGGATAACGGTTCCCCATGGGCAGCGATCGATTTTGCGCCAAAGATGGAAGTTTTGGGATGCAATTCAAATGACGCTTGGGTGGTGGCAATGAGCGATGGTTTAATCGTTTATGCCAATGATGGTATGGTGATCCAAGATCTTGACGGAGATGGCTACGCTCAAACCGAATGGGCTGTCACTTATATGCATATTAGCTATGAAAACCGGGTGAATGTGGGTACTTATCTATATGCGGGAGACCGAATTGGCCATCCTTCTTGTGAAGGTGGGTACTCCACCGGGACACATGTACATATCGCCCGGCGGTATAATGGAGTTTGGATACATGCCGATGCAGAAATTCCTTTTCTAATGGATGGATGGATGGCTGTTGGCACTGGTGATCAATATGGTGGTAGTTTTTCGAGAGGAGATCAGGTCGTCGAAGTCTGCAATTGCCAGGACGAGAAGAATTCGATACAGAGATGATCTTTAATTTATGAATACTAAGAAAAAAGCTTCAATAAAAATCATATTCTTCATCATTGTTGCAAGTCTGCCGCTGATGTTTTGCAGCAGCGGTTATATCACCCCCTATAGTCTGACAGCTACGGCTGCTCCATTTATTGAGACAGCCGTTCCTACCGCCTATTTTGTAGGACCTACAAATCTTCCAAATTCAGAAGCAACCCCCCTCCCCACAGAAGATTCTGCTGTGATTTCGCCTATGCCAAGTGTGGATCCAAATCTAACTGCGACTGAGGCCCCTACCCCCACTGAAACCCTAGAACCCATAGCAGCGGATACCCCGCCCATGCTTTATTTTGCTCAATCAGGGGATTCTGTACCAGCTTTAGCAAATCGATTTGGGGTCAATCAATTTGAGATCGTTTCTGCTGAAGAAATACCAGAAAATGGATACCTTTCACCGGGGCAAATGATGATGATTCCCCTTCGACTCGCGCATACTTCTCCGGAAACACAACTGATACCGGATAGTGAGATCGTTTATTCTCCCTCCGCCAATGATTTTGATATCCGCGCCTATGTGAATTCGATCGGTGGAAAATTAAGTACGTATAAGGAATATTTGGGAACTAGCGGTGATAGCACTGGACCAGAAGTGATAGAAAATGTTGCAGAAGTAAATTCGATCAATCCACGCATCTTATTGGCCTTACTTCAATATCGAAGCAATTGGGTATATGGACAACCGTCAACCCTTTCGCAAACAGACTATCCTTTAGGAAATAATAATTATCGTGAAAAGGGTTTATTTAAACAATTAAGTTGGGCGGTCAATCAGCTTTCAGTTGGGTACTATGATTGGCGGGAAGGGAAAATCACCCATTTGAATTTTTCTGATGGCAACTCGGTTCGATTGGCTCCAACCCTCAATGCGGGTACAGTGGCGATACTCTATTATTTCAATCAGGTGTTAGGTTATGATGAATGGCTGCAAGCGATTGACCCAAACACAGGGTTTTTGAAATTTTACACGGAGATGTTTGGTGATCCATGGGGTCGCGCGGCTCAAGTGGAGCCTTTGTTACCCTCAAATTTGAGCCAACCACCTCTTACCCTACCTTTTTATAAAGAACAGGTATGGGCCTATACCAGTGGACCCCATGGTGCATGGCAATCGTTGGGATCGCTCGCGGCGATCGATTTTGCCCCGGGGGCAGAGATATCCGGATGTGTAAAATCTGATAATTGGGTGTTGGCAAGCGCGTCCGGAATCATAGCGAGGATGGATGTGGGTGTGGTGGTGCTAGATATGGATGGCGACGGGGATGAGACTACTGGTTGGAATTTATTATATTTACATTTAGATAATACTGATCACCTATCTGAGGGTGAATGGTTAGATGTAGGGGATTTTCTTGGAAATCCTTCCTGTGAGGGTGGGAATTCCACCGGAACTCATATTCATTTCGCAAGAAAATATAATGGCGAGTGGATCACCGCGGGTGGGGCAATCCCGATGAATTTGGGTGGCTGGGTTGTTGAAGCTGGGAATGAGCCTTATGAAGGTTTCCTCAATCGAGGGAATGAAAGAATAAAGTCTTGTATTTGTGGTGCATTTTATACCCAAATCATTAGAGAAATTAGCGATCCGTAAAGATTGAAGCTCATGAACCCCAAGAAAATAATCCTCCCCCTATTAATTACGATCCTTATATCTGGCTGCATTTCAAATAATAGTGCAAGCACATTGGTTCCAATCGCATCCTCGAATACACCGCAGATATTGCCGGAATACACCCCTCTTCCCACCCGCCCCCAATATTCCCCTGGCGAACTGGTTTCATATACTGCTCAAACCGGGGACACTCTACCTGTTCTTGCAAAGCATTTTAATTCCTCCGTTGATGAAATCCTTAGGGCAAATCCGATCATTCCTGATTCGGCGACAACGATGCCTGCCGGGTTACCGATGGAGATTCCAATTTATTATAGAAATTTCTGGGGATCGGCTTATCAGATCATTCCGGACAGCGAATATGTAAACGGCCCTGCTGTGGTGGATTTTGATACTCAAGCATTTATTGAACAATTTCCGGGTTGGTTATTAGGTTATTCTGAGTTTGCGGAGGGTGGGACGCTCAGTGCAGCTGAAGTGATCAACCGAATCTCTTTGAATTATTCAATTAGTCCAAAAGTATTGATCGCCTTGATCGAATATCAATCGGGAGGATTATCGAGTGCTGTGCAACTCCCTTCCGAAGCTTTATACCCGCTGGGAAACCAAGATCCATTGAGAAGAGGGCTTTATTTGCAATTGTCTTGGGCGGCAAATCACCTTAATAATGGTTATTACGGATGGCGAGGTGGAGAATTAATCGAATTTGATCGGTCCAATGGTACGCTTGATAGACCCGATCCTTGGCAAAATGCAGCGTCCGTAGCTTTTCATATTCTATTTAATGAATTGCATTCCGGGGGAGATTACGGTCAAGCGATTGGTCCTAATGGAATTGCACGGACATATACTCAACTTTTTGGTAATCCATGGGATAACAACGAGGCTCATATTCCTGGGAGTCTAACTCAGCCAGGATTCATATTACCTTTTTCGGCTGGGGACACATGGTCCTTCACGGGTGGACCTCATGCCGGCTGGGGAAGCGGGGAGCCACTAGCTGCACTTGATTTTGCCTCCCCTTCCGAAACAGTGGGATGCAACCCTACATCAGAATTTGCATTAGCTATTGCAAGGGGATTGGTTGTTCGGTCTGAAACCGGTATTGTTGTTTTGGACCTCGATGAGGATGGAGATGAACGAACAGGATGGGTTATCTTTTATTTGCATTTAGCAACTGTGGATAGGGCTGAGGTAGGTACGATATTAGAAATGGGGGAACCGATTGGGCATCCCTCTTGTGAAGGGGGCACTTCAACAGGTACACATGCTCACCTTGCACGAAAATATAATGGTGAATGGATCAGGGCTTCAGGCACATTGGCATTCAATATGGAAGGATGGATTCCGGAAATTAGTAGCGAGCCTTATGGGGGGACATTGACACGATTTAATCAGGTGGTTACTGCATGTGTCTGCGCAAACGCTGCTTCCCAAATTACTTCTACGGGAAAAATAGATTTTATTGTGCCTTAATATTTAAATTTCGCAATTCTGTAAAACAGATTCACTCTAATTATTCTTTTTAATTCCAAAACCTGAATAGATCAATTCCACTGCCCACTAGGCTGGCGTTTAAATTCGCATATTCGATCAATTTGGAAATAAACTGCCAAAAGAAATCACGGAGAGGGTTATTGGAAAAAAAGATAAACATAATAATCAAGAATGTAAATCTACCTAGAGATGATAATGACCTGACTGCGCTACTGGGCAGAAATGGCCGTAATATGCCAAAGCCATCGAGGGGTGGCAGTGGAATCATGTTGAAGACGAAAGCCGTAATTTGTAAAAAGGTTAGAAAAGAAATCCCTGCCCAAAATTCCAGATGATTCACAAAACTTTCTGAATTTGTGCCGATGGTTACAATAGTGACCAGAAGAATGGTGAATAATGCGGTCATTAACGGACCCGCAGCAGAGACCAAAGAACGCATTTTTTTATTTGGAATGGCAGCCATATTTATATATACGACACCCCCAGGGAGGCCAATTCCCCCCATCACCAGGATAACTAGGGGAAGAATGATGCTCAGGGTTCCGTGAGTGTATTTGAGTGGGTTGAGGGTGAGATAGCCCTTGTTAATGACAGATTTATCGCCTGCCCAATATGCAACTAGGGCATGCCCAAACTCATGCATGCTGACAGAAATGATCCAACCCATCGCCACAAAAAAGAACACTGCAATACCAGGATCTACCCAACGGTTATAAGCGGCTAACCCAGAACCGATCATGATGATCACCATCCCCCAAAAAACTATACTGGTCTTGCCAAGAATACTAAGAATGCTTAACCTTTCGTACTCTTCAGGTTCGGATACAGCTTGAATAATTTGAGGTCTTGAAATTATTTTAGGAGGAAGAGATTTCAGATCGGTTAATACCTGATTATAGTTGACCCCTGACCTTCTCAATACTGGGTAAGCCTTACTATTCAAATTTCGCAATAAGCCAATTAATAGATGTTCTGTGCCAACCTGCCTGGATTGAAGGTTATTTGCAGATTCCATTCCAAGGTCAAGAACTTTTTGAGATGCTGGGGATAATTCTGGTTTTCCGGTTTCAGATTTTTTAATCAATTTAATGCTTTGGAGAAGATCGCTTTTAAGATCTACTATGTTAACCCCCAAACGTTGGAGAATAGTTACAGCAGAGCCTTCTTTCTCTTCCAAAATACCTAAGAGAAGGTGTTCTGGTTCTACATTTTTACTTCCTAATCGTTCTGCTTCTGACTGTGTCCAAGTCAAAACCCGGGTGGCTGATGGAGAAAAACGATTTTGTATTGCGGACATATATGAATCCTTTATTGATCTTTGATGTATTCTTCCTACCTGGAGGGTATTATACTCGAAAGAATAATTGTAAATATACTCTTACAAAAGACAATTAAATTAAAAATGCCAGGGATTTCCTGGCATTTTAGGTATCAATTTATCTAAAGAATTGCTTCGGTTTCAATGATTTTATATGACATATCGATATCGACCGCTTTCTTTATCATATTTTGGGCGGGGCAATAACGCTCATATGATAGAAACATTGCCCGTTCAACGGCTTTGGGATCAATATTATTTCCTGTAACAATATATTCAATATTCACAGAAGTCCAAACCCTGGGGTGATTTTCGGCTTTTTCAGTGTGTACCTTCACTTCAAAATCTGTTACATCCTGGCGCTTCTTTTGAAGGATCGATATAACATCCATGCCCGTACATCCTGCTAAACCAATTCCTAAAAGTTCCATCGGCTCAAAGCCTGATTCGCCTTCTTCTGGAGATACGGCTAGATCGAGAATATTTCCAGAATCCCCTGTTCCTGAAAATAATAGATCTTTACCTTTCCAGTTCACTTTTGTATCCAATTTATTTCTCCTTAGCTTATTTCCAAATAGCGATTAATTTGCTCTATATACACAATAGATGAAAATATTTATGATTTCTTACTCATACAAATTAATAAATGTAAAATTATTATAGATCAGAAAAAATCCTAATTATAAGTTTTTCTAATTGGGTCAGACCCTTTTGCAAAGGGTCTAGGAGAATAAACTCATCTTTTGAATGTGCTCTTCCCCCCGCGGTTAGCCCAATGCAAATTGCCGGAAGATCCATGCTTAAGGGAATATTTGCATCTGTTGATCCCACAATCAATTTCGCATTTCCACCATTATTTTTTATGACATCTTCCGCTAATTTTACAAGTGGATGATCTTTGGAGAGCCCCCCAGCAGGGCGATCTCCTATTTTTTCAACCTCAAATTGCAAACCCGAATATTCTGAATCTTTGACCGTTTTTCTTACTTGAGCAACAAGGTCATTTAATTCGGGTTCTTTTTCTGATCTTAGGTCGAGGTGAAAAGATGCCTCTGAGGCAATGGTATTAATCGAGGTGCCTCCAATGATCTTGCCCACATTCATGCTGGTTTTTGGATCCTTTGGGAGTTTGATTTCAAGTAATTTCTGGATCAAGGTTACAAGCTCATGGATTGCCGAGGGAGAACCATAATCAACCCAGGAATGCCCTCCCATTGTTTTGGCACTAATGTGAAATCGCCTTACACCTAAACCCTTATGGTAAATATTTCCTTGTCCCATTCCCTCTAAAACCAAATATGCTATGGGTGAGCTTCCAAACTTTTTTGCGATTTCCCGCATGCCCTTTAAATCTCCCAATCCTTCTTCACAAGAATTGGCTACAAACCAGATATCTCCCGGAAGTTGAAAATCTTGCGAGCGGATTGACCAAAGCAATCCAAATAAACCAGCTACACCCAAAGAGTTGTCTCCGAGGCCAGGACCGAGGACTTTATTCCCTTTTTTTCGGGTTGTCAAATCTGTTTCAATTGGAAAAACCGTGTCAAGATGTGCGGAGATTATGATCGGTCTTTTATCCCCTTTCCCGGGAAGGCGGGCATAAACATTATTTATTTTATCGATAGATATATCTTCAAGCCCCTCCTCCTTGAATTTCTCAAGGACAAATTGAGCCCTATTTTGTTCATGAAATGTGGGAGACGGGATTTGTTGAATTTCTATGGCAAGATCGAGGACTTGTTTTTCAAATTTCATATCAAACCTCACGAATAGATTCGCGTAATCTATCTAACCGCGCTTGAGGTAAGCCGGGTAATACATCATTGGCATAAAAGGGTCCACTTCCCTCAACAGCGAAAGATGCGGCTACATTTCCATGCAAGACCGCTTCTTTTGGGTCAAAGGTTTTTTTGTATCCGACTAAAAACCCGCCACAAAAAACATCTCCTGCCCCAGTTAGGTCGACCATACGGGAGGGATACGCTGGAACCTCGTATTTTTTCTTGGCAGCAGTATCATATATATATTGACCCTTCTCTCCTCGTTTTACAACCACAATTTCAGCCCCCCAATTTCCGATCATTTCGATCATTTCCCAAATATCTTCCGTTTTTCCTTTAAAAAATTCTCTGATGTCCCCCTCCGAGGGTAAAAATGCGGTCAATCCTGGAAGAATAGAAGGAAGTCTATCCCAAAAATCGGGATTCATATAACCTGCCCCAGGATCGAGGGTGATGGAGGTGATCCCCAGTTGACGGAGAACAGAGGGCATAAGACTATGTGTCATAAAATCTACAGCACATAAATGGGCCGTATTCGCATATTGATAATTTTTTGGTATATCAGATTCTCGGAGAGAGATATTAATTAAAATTTCTGAACTATCCAAATTTAAATTTGGGTCTTTATACCCCAAAAGGGATTTTGGAAATGTAATTCCTAATTTTGCAAAATGGCCGATGGGGTCTTGTGTCGTGCTGGTTCTTATATCGGAATAAGCCCTGAAGGATCGCAAATCAAGTTCTTCTGGAAGGATATTTATGCCTTCAATGTTAAAATTGTTGTTTTGAAGATTTGTGATCCAAGTCCTGGGAAAATCCTCTCCCACACGTGTTACCAATCCGATTTCATTTTTATCTTCTAACCAAAGGGCTGATCCACCCGCTGCATAAAGCAAATTCCCACCCATAATATCAATGAAGTGCTTTTTTTCAGGAGTAATTAAATATTCCCGTTGAAATTTTCCGAGGAGTAAATAGATGGGGGAAAGACTCATAAATTTTTAGCGAGACTATATATCAATGAATGTAAATAAATCCCCTTAAAAATTATTTGTTATAAATTTGTGATCTGTCTTAATAGACCCAGCACCAACATTCCTAATTGAAATCCGCGAGCGGGGGTGATGGAAGTTCCTGTTTCATCCCCTTCCACTTCTTTTACTAAAAGATTTGCTGCAAAAACTCCTATCAAAGCACCCACTACTCCCCCGATGATCAATGCGTTCGTTTTAATTCCTTTATTGTCTTCCATACGTATTGCCCTTTTTATTTTCTTCCTAGAAGTATATCGATGACGGCGAGAAAACTTTGAATTTGAATGATTGGTTTCGCTGAAATATCTGCCCCTGATTTTATTTGGTTTTCTAAATTATTGATCGCGTCTTGGGTTAATCGAGCATAGGGGGGTAAAAATTTCAATAAATAGCTCACCAATACGATCAGAGCGATAAATAATATAAATATAATGATGCCAAGGAGCAATGCGGGTAGGGTCAATAAGATCAGGGAAATACTCGACCATTCTTGAATTGTCCCGACATTTTCTATAACCAACCATGTCACAATCGCAATCGATACGAGCAAAATAAGTATGATCGGTAGGGTAATTTGACGGAGTACATCCCGACGATATGCCCTTTTTGTGACTGGGTTAGGTGCTGGTAATTGTTTTTTTACCACTGGTGAAATTGAATTTTCTTCCATAACAGCATTATTTTAGCATGATAATGACTCTTTGATAATAATCGGGGAATTAATCTTATAGTTTCCTGATTATTTTTGGCAATTAGGCGTATTTTTTTAATATTTTCATGACGCTGGCATGATATCCCATTCCGAAAATGTTCAGGTGGTTTAATAAATGATACAAATTATATATATCTGCTCGGTTCTGCCAATCGGGTTCAATGTCTGAGAATTTTTCATAAGTCCTATAAAATTCCACTGGGAAACTTCCAAATAATGTTGTCATGGCAAGGTCTGCCTCAGGCCAAGCAAAATGTGCAGCAGGGTCGATGATCACAGGTTCACCGATTGGACCAATAATAAGGTTTCCCCCCCATAAATCTCCATGGATTAGGCTTGCTTTTTGTAAGGGGATCAGTTCTATTAATTTTGAGGCGAGCGAGAATACAAAATTTACTTCCTGGGTGGTTAATAAAGAGCTTTTTGCTGCAAGCTCTGCCTGAAAAATAAGTCTTTGGTTGGCAAAAAATTCAAAACCATTTTCGGTTTGGTAGTTACTTTGGGGGGTGCTGCCAATATAATTATCCTGAGGTAACCCAAATTCTAAATTTGTTACTTGATGAAGAGATACCAATTGTTGACCAAATTTTTTCCAGCAATTTGTTTTCCTCTTTCTTGATCTAATATCTTCAAGAAGAATAAAATTGTCACCAAATAGGTGAACCTTTGGCACTCTGGGACCCGATTCAATATCTAATAATTCTAAGCCTTCTGCCTCCCGGAGAAACATATCTGGGGGGCAATTCTTATTTATTTTTAAAAAATAATTAAACTTTTTATTTGTCTTTAATCGAAAAGCTTGATTAATACTTCCCCCACTTACAGGTGAAACGGAATCTACTTCCCCCTGGCCATTGTTCAATAACCAGTTATCTACAGGTTCAGGAATCTGAATATTCAAATTGAATCTTTCCCTTTTCAATGGCTTCTAATAACCCCTGGCATGATCTTTCAACAATTTTATACACATTTACAAAGCCATCAATTCCACCGTAATAAGGATCTGGAACGGAACCATTTTTGGCGGCTTTTGGATCAAAATCCCTCATAAGGGAAACTTTTTTTTCAAGGGTCTTATGCCCAGCCAATTTGAGGACATTGAATTGATTATCCGTGTCCATTGGAACGATCAGATCAAAGTCTTCAAAATCCTTGCCAAGAAATTGGCGACCTTTTCCATCATAAACTAATCCGAATTCTGAGGCGACCTGTCTCATTCGCAGATCAGGAGATTCTCCAATATGGTAGGCAGCGGTGCCGGCAGAGTCAGTTTGATACTTGTCTTCCAATCCAGCTTGTTTTGCTAAGTCCATGAACATATGCTCCGCAAGCGGACTGCGGACAATATTACCTAAACATACAAAAACTATTCGAATTGGTTTCATTTGGGAATCCTCCGTCTGTAATCAGATATGATTATAATCAATTTTATGAAAGAAATTTTTATTATAAATCGCAATCTATTAACTTTTAAATAAAAAAATCAAGCCGATGGCTTGATTTTTTTTTGATTTACATCCCAATCTATTTTTTCTTTTCGTCAATTTCAACTACATCTGCAGTTTCAGGAAGTTCAGGAACAATCAACATCATCAATATGTAGATCACCCCACCACCACCGCCTACAAACAGCAATACGACGAATAATAAGCGAATAATCGTTGGATCCAGATCCAAATATTCTGCTAATCCTCCGGCAACCCCGGCTATCATTTTTTCATTTTTTGAACGGTAAAGTCGTTTAACTTCAGACATTATTCAATCTCCTAATATTTTTCTTTGTTTACTAATATATACGGCGAAAAATATATTTAGTTGCAAAAAATAATTAGAAATTCCTTATAATTACTAAAATCTAGTACCTATCAATTTTGCAAATACTTGAACAAATTTAGCTTTGAAAATGTCTTATAATTTGATTATTATTGGTTGTGATTACGGTTATGATTATTTATATAATTAGAACTATTTATTGATAAATCAAATGATAAAAGAATATCTCATCCTCATTGTTCCACTCGGAATTGTTGTTCTTATATCCCTATGGTTGGCGTTCATCGCATGGAGGCGACGAGCTGCTCCGGGGGCGTCTTCATTTATGTATTTAATGTTGGCCATCGCATGGTGGACAGCTGGATATATTTTTGAAATTATTTTTATCGATATTAATCATAAAATATTTTGGGCAAAATTTGAATATATTGGAATTCTCACAATTCCGATCGCGTTTTTAGAATTTGCAATACGAAACACGCGGTCAAATAAATATAATAATTGGAGAATTCATACTTTATCTGGATTATTATCTTTAATTTTCTTTGTATTTATATTTTCAACCGAAAATTATCCTTGGCTTTTTGCTGATTATAATATTGAATATTTAGAGGATATTCCCCTATTGGTCATTAATTATGGGCCGCTATTTAAGGTGATGGTGGCAACCATTTATCTGAGGATAATAATCGCTTTTTTAATCATGTATAACGCTTTTTCAACAAATAACAAATTAAATCGAAATCAATTATTGACCTTAATTGTTGCCGCGGTGGTTCCTTTCATTGCAAATATGATCTATTTTTCCGGCATATTCATGGAGCCGCTGATCGATTTCACACCCTTTGCATTTTTGATTTCTGGGATCGCGATATACATGGGATTCTTTAAGTATCACTTTTTGGATATTTCCCCGATTGCGAGAAATCAACTGATTGAAAACATGGTGGATGGTGTACTTGTACTTACGCCGGACGACATCATTATAGATTTAAATCCTTCGTTTAGAAAAATTTTGGATATCCCAAACACCGATGTAATTGGATCCCATATTTTAAGTATTTTCGAGAATAACCCCAATATAAAAAGATTGTTGGACAAAAATAATGGTACACAGAAATTGATCCTGGATTTTCAAATAAATAATAAAGAAGCAAATTTTGAAGTAAAAATATCTCCACTGATCGATGATAAAAATGAAAATATTGGTCGAATGATTGTATTTCATGATGTAACAAATGAATTATTTATTGAGAAAGAAATTAAGGAAACAGAAGAAAGATATCAGCAACTTGTGGAACAATCCCCTATTACAGTTGGAATTCATTGTGATGAAAAAATTGTGTATATTAATAAAGCAGGGCTCGAACTATTTGGGGCAAAACATTCTGACGAACTAATCGGAAAAAATATTTATTCCTTAATGCATCCTGATTACTTAGAATTGATCCAGAAAAGAGTTCAAAACACATATATCAACAAAGAAAGTGCCGAAAAACTTGAAGAAAAAATGATTCGTTTAGATGGATCTGTAATTGAAGTCGAGGTATTGAATCACCCAATTGACTATCAGGGAAAACCTGCTTCTCAAGTAATGATCATCGATGTTTCTGAACGAAGGGACAATGAGAAAAAGCGCCAAAGACAATTAAACGAACTTTCTGTTTTACATATGGTCGCAAGTTTATCCTCTGAGGCTAAGGATGAAGACGAGCTTATTGAAAAAGCAACCAAAACCATTGGTGAGATCGTCTATCCAGATAATTTTGGCGTATTGTTGGTTGAGGACTCAAACATCGTTAAGGAACATCATACTTACGAAAGAAAATCAGAGGATGAGGATATCTTAACATTTGGATTGGGAGAGGGAGTTACGGGGGAAGTGGCCCTAACAGGAAAAGCGATCAATATTCCTGATGTTTCTCAGCATGAAAATTATATTGCGATTAATTCTATGATTTCCTCAGAATTATGCGTACCGATCAAAATTTCAAAGGAAGTGGTGGGTGTCGTAAATGCTGAAAGTAATCAACTTAATGCATTTTCAAAGGATGATGAACGATTTCTTTCAACATTAGCTGACCAATTGGCAATCGCGATTGAAAAATTACGACTATTTGAGGAAATTCAATTACAAGCCAGGACAGATTTTCTTACTGGAATCTCCAATAGGCGAAACTTCATTGAACTTGCTACCAAAGAATTTGAACGATCGAAAAGATATAACAATTCATTGACCGCGATCATGATTGATTTAGATAATTTTAAAGAAGTCAATGATTCATTTGGCCATGCGGTTGGAGACATAGTGTTGAAGGCAGCGGCTCATAAGTGCAAAAACCAACTACGAGAAATCGATCTATTCTGCCGTTATGGTGGCGAAGAATTTGCAATATTATTGCCTCAAACTGATTTAGAGAAATCAGAAATGATTGCAGATAGGTTATTAAAAGAATTTAACCAAAATCCGATTCAGATCGCCGAGGGTTCAATTCATTTGACGATTAGTATTGGGGTGGCAACGATGACGAGCAAAATCATTCATATCGATAATTTACTAAATAAAGCAGACCTTGCCCTTTACGAAGCCAAGAAAAAAGGGAAAAATTCGATCGGCATTAGTGAACCTTAAAAATCTTCACCTTTGTATAACCTCTAAAAAAGAGCTTCCAAGAAAATCTGGAAGCTCTTTTTTATTACTACTATTTATTTACTTTCTAGATAGGTAATCATCGCTTGGATGAGTGGGTAACTGAATCCACCTGCACCGCCACGTTCCTCAATCAATGCTTCCCTTGTGGCCTGCTGCTCGGGGCTTAAATCCACCCCACCACCAGGTGCAACCCCAATGGGAACCTCACCAGCTCCGGTGCGTCCTTGACCAGGTACACCCCCTCCGGGTCCACCCCCTCCTCCAGGGCCTCCACCACCACCAAATCCACCACTTGGAAAATCACCATCAGGAAATCCACCATCAGGAAATCCACCTTCTAGATTATTTCCCCCCGCACCAAGTCCACCAATATTAATTCCTAACTCCTCCAACATTTCTAGCAAATTATTGGAATCATATTCCATTTCATTTATGAATGTTAATTGGTCGGCAGTCAATCCATTATTTATTTCAAGTAAAACAGCTTCAATCTCTTCTTGTGCAGTAATATCGCTTGAGGTAAGGGATTTAAGTAGTTTCCAATATGGCAATAAATTTGCTGCCTGTTCGGAAGAGATGGCCAAATCCGTATTCTCTAGATTAAATATGCCAATGACCAATAAATTCATATCAGAGTTTGTGGCGCGAACTTGTTCTTGCTCACCAGAAATTTCATTGGATTGTGAGGGCTGATTATTATCAGCGTTGGTATTACAGGCTGTAAGACTAATTCCAAAAAGGGTAATCAAAAGTAAATATTTTAATTTTTTCATATTTTTATTCCTTATTTTATTATTCGTAGCGTAAAGCTTCGATCGGATCCAATTGAGCAGCTGAATTGGCGGGAAAATATCCAAAAAATATACCCACTGCAGCTGATGATAGAAAAGCCAAAAAGATCGAGCTTGGCAATATCACAGTTCTCATTTCACCAAGATATCCAAACACCCCCCCCCCC